>ERZ824488.1433-NODE-1433-length-26147-cov-3.459413_pt1 | contig 26147 bp, 24 predicted proteins | sample MGYA00519936_ERZ824488 | MGnify/ENA primary metagenome ERZ824488 (study PRJEB31778, sample SAMEA3449153) | human gut metagenome | biome: human gut; feature: human-associated habitat; material: faeces | place: United Kingdom | collected 2010/2012 ... | reverse complement strand
CATTCACATTATCATCAAATTCTCTTACTACAATATAAAGTTGTCCATTTTCAGCGCAAAACTGCTCAATCCATTCCCCTTTTTTCTTTTTTTGATCATATTTCTTTTCAACAACTGTCTTTGATTGTGCTCCTTCTATTTTTGAAAAAGGTATCAATTGAATTGACGCACTTCCCTGATTCTCATCAAAATTTCCCTTCATAAAAGCAAGATACTGATCAATGGTATCTTGAAAAATCAACTGCTGATACACGCTTTCTTTACGTACCATTTTGACTGATTCTTTGTCATAATTAATACAGTATAAATTTTCTATTATATTATATGGATCACTTCCACTTTCTTCCGTATATACTTGATACCATATGTAAATCATATTTTGATTAAACGTATAATCTGATGATGTCAAATGCCAATCATCAATTTTCCCTAAAAATGTTGTTGTTTTGTCTTCTATATTATATTTGTAATAACACATATCACTAAGTTGACTATCCACTGAACTTTGGTTCTGATCATATAAAATAAAATTTTCTCGCATTGTCAAAAAATCAAATGGTTTTATATCCAATTTTTCTTTTATCCACTCATATTTTCCAAATTCTTCTTCCTGGGCATACACAACTATACTGTTACTCAATGCCAGTCCTAAAAAAACATTTATTATAAAATATTTTTTTCTCATATTGCACCACCTTCAACATATCATAATTTCAAGGAAAAATTATTCTTGCTACTATCTACGAATGACTTTTATTTCGTAAATTTTCCAACAGGAAGATTCGCATAAAACAAACCACATATCTCCTGTCGGAAAATTCACGAACCATATTTATGATTTTTCTCTAATCGATCTTCCATAAAAAATCAAAAGAAATATCAAAAAGTACAAATCAAAGTTTTAGACACTAATTATTTCTTTTATGTAGCAAAAATATTATTATTTTTTCTTAGCCTTTTAATACAAATATCCATTTCCTCTACTTGAAACAGCGCTAGCTGCTTCATCTCCTGATACAGTATATTTCATTGAATGGCCTGGTACCTCATACTGTACATATGGATCTGCAACACCAACTACTGTACATTCACTATTAATCCCATATACACACATAGAATGCGCATCTATAGTATATGGCCAATTTGTCCCTTTTTTAAATGCTGTACTAATTATAAGTGGCGATTGAAATCTTTGAATATCTGAATAAAATATATTTAACATCGTATTTTTATTAGTAGCTGCTGATCCTTGTACATATGTTGTACCAATTCCATTAAATGAATTAAGATAATTTGCTGCTTGTTGTAATGTTGCTCCCGCAGTTGCACCCCCAAAACTCTCTGCAATTGCCAAATCTGTTACATATGCCCCGGTATAATAATTTACTATTGCCGAACAACATGCAGCCACACAGCAATATCTATTTGATTGCCTTTCAATCGTAAATCCAGTTACTTCTGCCCACGAACTTCTTGCATAATTATTGTAAAGCCCATTTTCAATTTCATATGACATTTTCATTTTTTCTTGTGCTATGTATTTCTTATATCCTTGCAATTTTTCTAACTGCGTCTCATCTGATTCCACATCTGATAAAATTAATCCCGTATTTCCATTATTAATCTCTTCAGTATTTCCTGCCATAACCTTTGAAGTGCAAAGCACAAGCATTGCTCCAATTAAGCCGACCATATTTTTTTTCATTTCAGAATCCACCTTTCCTTGAAAATTATAGTGCTCCCATACCAGTAACTATTTATTCAAGCCAATATACTTTAGTTACCTAATCATCTTATTCACCAGCTTTATCTTAATAAATAACGATTTCTAGTTCTTTATCTTTAAATTATCATATTGGTTTATTTTTGTCAATTCAATTTTCTTTTTTTTTAGCTATCATCTAATTGTTTTCTTGTAGTATCTATAAAATATTACTTTCTTACATATTAGAAGCCATTTTGGAAAAATACTTTTTTCATAACTTTTGGACAATTTGTCCAGAAGCCTAACCAATATTCAAAATAGTATTCTCTAATACTTATAAACACTACTTTACAAGTTTTGTGATTGATGATTCTGCTTGGAAAGTAATGAATCCAATACTTTGAATATATCAACTGTTTTTTTCGGTCTTTTCGATTTTTTTCTCGAAAGTCCATAAAAATACATCTTCTCGAATTCACTTTTCGAGTGCAAATCAAAAGTCTTGAACACTCTGATTCCGATATTCAGAAAATTCAGGGTATTGATACGGCAGAATCTTCATTGCACTGTAACTGATGTTAATCAGATTCAACATCAGTTCAATCCCCTTGCTGCTTCTTACCATGTAACTGCAAAGGGACCAAATATTTTCTGCTCATAGTAACCAATTTCGATATTCCAACAAAGCTGATATAGAAACATCGGGATCAAACCAAAATGTCTTTCAATTCGTTCTTTAGAATTGCTTCAACATCTTCAAATGCTAATACAGTTTTCTTTATCGGAATGGCATTCGTACGAAGTTATGACTCTGTCCAGAAGTTTGTGAAAAAAATTCTCATAAATGTACAATCCAAAGGTTCTCAGGAACTTATATGTGGATCTTGAATGTACACAGGTTGATTTTGGAGAAGTTCCAAATGCAAAGTGTTCCAATCCAACCTTAGATAAATTGTCCAAAAATTCTAAAAAAGAGAACACTGTCATTTCTGACAATGTCCTCTCTACTCACCCCTGATATTTTAAGCAACTGTCATTCCAAAAATCTTGATCTCACACATTCACACGGGTATACTCCTACCAATTCCAATATAGAATATCAAGCTATCAAACTATTTACATTCATCATAAATTATTATCAAATGCCTTCGACTGTTACTAACTATTTACATAATAATATAAATCAATTACTTAAAGAATTATCTGTAAAAGGCACTAAAAAGAGTTTATCTTTAGTATCAGTTTCTGACAGTGAACATTTTGCAATCATTAGCATATTATCATACGACAACACACATCGAATAACAAATTGTTCATTTTCCATAGAATAATTTTGAATTTCCAAAGCACCTGTTTGCTTATTTAGACGATAAATATCATTTGTGTTTCTCAAGTAGAACAATTCATAACCTGTTTTATTATTTGAATTAGGAATGTACTCCAAATTAGCTTCACATAAGAGCATTTCGATTTCTTTGTCGATATATTTACATACAATGGAAACGCCTGAATAATCGGTTATGCAAAAATAATTGTCAAAAGCATAAAACACTCCAATATTATCTGTTATCTCATAATCACGAAAAATAGAAGTTATGTCAATCGTCCCAACACAAATGAAGTCAAGATCATATTTATTTAAAAAATATTGCGTGTCAGAATTATTTTTAGCTCGTTCGAGGACATATAAATACTCGTTATCGCTGTCAATATAGATCATGTTACATTCTGCACTAGTTGAATATATCTTGCTTGAATCCATGCTAATTTGCTTAAAATCACCATCTTTAGTGATCGTTTCAAGAAAAGTATCTATAGAACCGTCTGAAAGAGCATTCCCCTGTAAAGCAATGACTTGATTATTCATTTCAACTACAGGAATTAATTTTTGTAAATATAGGTTCTCAGATATAGGTGTCATTTTCATTTCTGAGAAGTCTACAGCATACAAAACATTTTTAATATCGTTATCACTATATGTGCTGATATAAAAATATAAAATGTCATCTATCATTACATTACTTCTGCCTTTTAAGACAAAATCAGAAACATGACCAACGCTTTGGTTTTCTCCCGTTTGAAAATTATAAATAAAGAATTCAACCGCAGTTCTTCCCATTTCCATATATAAAAGTTGACTTTCATACACATCTATATATGTTCGTAAATTTGATTTTTCCAATGAAACTGTGTAAGCTTGCACCATACTCTCATCAGAAGACATTGCATTTGAAGTAATACACAAAGAAGAACACCCAGTAAAAAAGATCATGCAAACAAACAATACTATTAAATTTTTTTTCATTGTCCAGCCTCCATATTTTATATAAATGCTATTCATGGGGAGAAGAAGTGGCTCATTCTCCCCACATAGCATTTATATTTCTAATACATCAAACCTATATTTACACTGTTATATGCCTTAAAAATATCTGTTGCAGATTTTGAGTATGACCAACCGTTACCAGCTAAGCCAGAATTAGAATAACCAATCCAAGGATCAGCCAATGTAAACTCAGACTTATCGCTCTTTGCACCATAGACAGACATAAAATGACCGTCAGAAGAATACAGCCAGCCATCACTGCTGGAAAATGCCATACCAATAATAGGAGGAGCACCATAAGATACAATACCAGAATATAAGTAACTGCTCATATTAGTTGAGTTTGCCTGATATTTGGAAGTATATCTGTTTTTTGACTGCATACTATTGATATATGTCACCATATCAGAAATATATGTGCCTGCTGTAGAAGTTGTCTTACATCCCACAGCAATAGTATCTTGAGCAGGGGCAGAGCCATTAAGATATCTCAAAGCTGCCTGTACAGCAGCGGGACCACAGTTATAACTTGTTGTTTGATTATATACAAAATAACCAGACAGATACGTCCAAGATGCCCGAGGTGTAACAGTAAACTCACTAACAACAGGTTTATTCGGTAACGCATTTGATTCTGCTATATCTTTAGCAGTGGCAGAACGTGCTCCTAAAGGTATATTTGCTGAATCAGCAGAACGGGTCTCCACTCCAACATAAACAGTTCCAGCTTCTCGGAAACCATCATTTTTGCTACTTTCGCTAGCAAAAACAACAGCGCTAAAAGAAAGTAACATAACGAATGCTAATAAGAAATAAATAACCTTTTTCATCATTAAAATCCTCCTTGTATTATGTAATTTATATCAGTAGGTTTTCTTAATTTACTCCATCGGTTTCACCTCTTTCTACTAATATTTTTTTAAGTTTTTGATGTGTAAACTTTCAGATAATACTTTCATATTTCCTACATAATTTCCTTTACGATACACTCTACATCACTGACTACATGCGTTGCAATGAGCACAATCTTATTCCCGAAAATGCTGCTGATATATTTTCGAATACGTTTTTCAGGTTGAGTTCTGCCGTTGGCCCATCTAATATCAAGCTCATCTAATATCAAAATCTGTGATTCATTCAGTAATACCTGCGTAAACAACACATGTTGCTTCATACCACCAAGAAATCCGACTAGATTTCAATTTCTTGCCTAGATCAGATTTACTCCATCAAGCAATTCCTCAATCCGTTTTCTCAACTCTTTTACCTTCAATCCTTTTAATTACGCAAAATAGCAAAAAACTCAAGTACAGAAAAATAATCATACATTCCCTGCTGTTGCGACATGTAGCCAAGCATATCACGTTAAAAAGCTATTTGATCTTTTACAACAAGCCAATTCAACATCCCTTTTGTTTTACAAATAAGCTAGTTTTCTGGATTAAAATTTGTTAATATCTCTATTTTAAAAATTAAGTTTTATTTTATATCTTCAAATTCTAACATATCATGCGCATTTATGTTGTATTAATTATAACAATAGCACAAAATTTTGTCAACAACTTTCTTTTTTGATCCAGCTCTGACGAATAGGCTTCTCGTTTAATACAGGCAACATTTTTTAGCTTATTTTGTTTTTATCTTTTTAACTTCTTTTCAAAATTCCAACTCCTCTTCACACTGCATGTTCTTCTCTTTCTGCTTCATACAAAAACGTAAAAATTTTGACTGCCGTTCTAATGTTTCCTTTACTTTTGATCTAGTATTCTGCTTTTCTTCCAATTTAACATCTAAATTTTCTGTTTCACTTTTGCTATCCATATCGAGCTCTTGAGTCAACTCTTCCAAACGTGCCATTTTTTCTTTTAGTTCCTCTTCTTGCGGAAATACTGCGCCCAACTGCTTTTTGGCATCCGCTTCTTGTTGAATCAGTGCATCACACTTTCCTTTTTCCAACTCAATCTGCTTAGGAAGCCTCTGAAGCACAGAATCCAGTCGTGTCAGATTTAATGCTGGCACAGATGATAAATCAAATGGATGTGCCAACTTACCATTCATACTGATCTGAATCTCTGCGGTAACAACGTTAATGTATCCTTCCAGTTCAAACCCTCGATACGATCCAATATGTACGCTCCTTGTATCCTTGCATGTTCTTCCTGCTTCCAGCAATGCTTTTGCAGCTTCCTTCCGATCTGTATAAGTAGTTCCAAATATCTTTAGTGAGATTGTATCTTCCGTAAACGCAGGATGTTGTATAGCTGTTTCCATATCCTCTTCCAATGCCTGAATAAGCTCTTGTTTCTTTTTGATCTGCTCTGGAAAGACTTTTAAAAGTCTATCTTCCAAACGGTACTGCGCAGACTGATGCTCAGCTTTCAGCATTTTCAGTCTTGCCACTTCCACCTCTAAATCCATTTTTTCCTTAATACGATCATCACCAGCACAAAGTGCCTTGACTTCCGCATAACTCAATACTTGCTCATCAACGTCCTCACATGAGCGAACTGGTGATTTACTTGTCATGATCTGGCTGATAAACTTCTGCTTGTTTTCCAAAGTTTGCCATAAGTATGCATCGAAAGTACCCTCCGTAACGTAATTATAAATTTGTACTACCGGATTCGTATTGCCTTGTCGAATGATTCGCCCGTTCCGCTGTATCATATCGGCGGGTCTCCATCCCACATCCAGATGATGTACAGCAATCAACTTTGTCTGCACGTTGGTTCCTGCCCCCATTTTTTGTGTGCTGCCTATCAAAACACGTACTTGTCCCCCTCGTACCTTAGAAAAAAGTTCTTTCTTTTTGATTTCTGTATCTGCATCATGAATGAATGCAACCTCTTCTTCTGGTATGCCAGCCTCAATCAACTTATTTTTTACATCATCATAAACATTAAAGGTTCCATCTGATTTTGGTGTACTGTTATCACAGAATACTAGCTGAGTTAAATAATTTGCCTCTCCATCTTTCCATATCTGCAAAATATTTTGGACGCATGTATTCACTTTGCTGTTTGGATCATCTGGCAAAAGAGAATTCATCAGTCGCTGATCCAGTCCGATCTTTCGTCCATCTGACGTAATCTTCAACATGTTATCCTGAGATGGATCTACCGATCCATTATGTACCAGTGCTGCTCGCTCTGACAAGTTTGCAACCATCTCTTTTTGTAACTCCGATGGTTGAACAACAACTGTATGTGTTTGTGCTTCCGGTACTGGCAATTTAAGTTGATCTGCTGTTTGGATATCAGCTGCCTGTTTAAAGAGATTCATTAACTCCGGTAGATTGAAAAACTTTGCGAAACGTGTTTTTGTGCGATAACCAGTTCCCTCAGGGGCAAGTTCACTTGCCGTAACAGTCTCTCCGAAGACCGATGCCCATGCATCAAACTGAGTTAGACCTCGCTTTTGAAGTTCTCCATATTGCAGATAACGCATCATCGTATATAGCTCAACCATAGAATTCGATACAGGTGTTCCCGTTGCAAATACAATCCCTTTTCCACCTGTTAACTCGTCCATGTACTGGCATTTCATGAACATATCAGACGATTTTTGCGCTTCGCTTGCAGATAGCCCGGCTACATTACGCATTTTCGTGTACAAAAAAAGATTCTTATAGGCATGTGCCTCGTCAACAAATAAGCGATCCACACCCAACTCCTCGAAAGTTACAACGTCATCTTTGCGTTCCTGCGCCCGTAACTTTTCTAACCTCAGTGTTAATGATTTTTTAGTCTTTTCAAGCTGTTTGATTGTAAATGACTGCCCCTGCGCCATTGCTGATTCTTGAATTGCAGTCTCAATTTCATCCATTTGCTTCTGTAATAATCGTTCTTGTCGCTCTGCCGATACAGGAATACGTTCAAACTGACTGTGACCAATAATGATTGCATCATAATCTCCAGTTGCAATTCTTGCACAGAACTTCTTACGATTGGCTGTTTCAAAGTCTTTTTTGGTTGCAACTAAAAGATTCGCTGCTGGATATAGATACTGAAACTCATTTGCCCACTGCAATATTAAATGATTGGGAACAACAAAAAGACTTTTCTGGCAAAGACCTAATCGCTTACTTTCCATCGCTGCAGCTGCCATTGTGTAAGTTTTTCCTGCACCAACCTCATGCGCTAGAAGGGTATTTCCACCATACAAAATGTGTGCAATAGCATTTTTCTGATGAGTGCGCAATCCAATCAGCGGATTCATTCCAACAAACTGAATATGATCACCGGAAAATTCCGCTGGACGCAAACAATTAAACCTTTCATTATACTTCTGTTCCAATGCCATTCGCCGCTGCGGATCTTTCCAAATCCACCCTGCAAATGCTTCCTTAATTGATGACTGTTTCTGCTGTGCTAACATCGTTTCTTTTGGATTCACAATACTTCTGGTTGTACCATCCGCATCTGTAACTCGGTCATACACAGTGACACTTCTTAAATTCAACGTTTGTTCTAATATTGCATAAGCGTTCATCCTACTTGTTCCATATTGCGTATATGCGTTAACATCATTATAAGATATCGCATTTTTTGCATTTACCCGCCATTCACCTGTTGTTGAAACGAATGTTACTGTTATTCGTTCTCGCAAATAGTATGGCGTATGAAATGTATCATGCATAAATTCTTGAATATATTCTTGATCAATCCATGTTGCACCTAAACGAACATCTATCTCCGATGCAGTTAAATCTTTTGGCTGTGCTGCCTGTAACGCTTGTACATTCGCTTCATACTCAGGATTCCTTGAAACTGCCAACATTGCTAATCGAAGCTTACTTCTAACATCACCACTTAAATATTCATCCGCAGTTTTCCATGCATTTTGCTCATTCTCTTCTTGCGGATCACGGAAAATAACACCTTTCAATGCTTTTGCTACTTCATCTTCCTGTCCTGATTTTCCGAGAAGCTCCGCCATATAAGTTAAATCTACATGTCCTTTTTCGCCGATTGAAATAGCCAATGCATCTGCTGGTGTATCTGCTGATGTAATAGCCTTTTGCGCACGTATTGTCCGCTTTGAAAAAATATCCGCTTTTGAAAGTAACTCTCCATTCTCGTCCAGATTCTCTAGCGAACACAAAAGAAAATATGAAGAATCTCCATCAAGCATTCTTGCATTCTGCTTATCATTGATTAATCCAAATTTCTTTGAAAATGCATCATATGTTGTTTCTAATTGTCTTTGCAAACTCTGGATTTCCTCATCTGGTGCATCATCAAGCTGGCGTTGTATTACCGCATTCAATGCTTCTCGAATTTCCAGCAGACCTTTTGTTCTTTCCTTTGCTGCTGCAGCACGATCTACTTTACGCATGATTGAGTTTTCACGATAATAAATTGCTCCATCCACCAATGCATATGTATAGTTACGCACTGTTGGATCAGCTGGCAGAATCTCGTCCGCTTTATTTTGTTCTTTTTCATCTTTCTGTTGAATCACTGGCTCATAATGACCATAAACATGAGTAATTGCTTCTGAAAGAAGATCTGACAAATCTCTATCCTTATATGCCTTAACTGTACATTCAACCCCATACTGGGTACTCTGTTCTTCTAATGTTCCCAGAACCATTTCTGGATGATCTACAAAATAACTGTTAATTGCATACCCGTTCTCAGCTTGTCCAAGATGAATCCAATCTTCCTCAATATCTACAATATGTTCCCTTTTCTGCAAAAAAATGATATCCGATACTACTTCTGCTCCTGCATTCGCACGAAATGCGTTATCTGGAAGACGGATTGCACCTAACAGCTGTGCGCGCTGTGCTATATGACGTCTCGCCACCGAATTTTTAGAATCCAGCGTATAATGGCTTGTTACAAATGCTACAATTCCACCCGGACGCACCTGATCAAGAGCTTTTGCAAAAAAGTAATTATGAATTGAGAAGCCAAGTCGATTATACGCACGATCATTGACTTTATAATTGCCAAATGGTACATTTCCGATTGCCAGATCATAAAAATTACGTTGACTTGTTGTCTCAAAGCCAGCTACTGTAATTTGTGCTTTTGGATACAGTTTTTTCGCTATGCGACCACTAAGCGAATCCAACTCTACACCATATAAGCGACTATCCTGCATGGAATCAGGCAACAGTCCAAAAAAGTTTCCCACACCCATTGATGGCTCCAAAATACTTCCATTTTTGAATCCAAATCGGCCCAGCGCCTCGTAAATTGCATGAATAATTGTAGGACTGGTATAATGTGCATTCAATGTGCTTTCACGTGCCGCCGCATATTCATCTGCTAACAGAGCTGTCTTCAATTCATGATATTCATCCGTCCATGCTGCTTTTCTTTCATCAAATGCATCTGCTAAACCGCCCCATCCAACATATTTTGACATAACTTCTTGTTCTTCTTGAGTCGCATTACGATTTTCTTCTTCCAGCAACCGAAGTGTATGAATTGCATCCATATTGGCACGAAATTTCTGTTTTGGACTCCCCTCTCCTAAATCTTCATCCGTGATATGGAAATTCTGTGCTGGAATAATCGTAATTTCTGGTTTTTCTGCTTCTGGTTGTGAACTCTGTCCTGTTTCTTCTATTATTATATGTTCATCAGCTTTTTCTGTTTCCTCTCTTGAAGAATATGCCTCTTTTTCTGATTCAAGAAAATACTTATCGTCTCGAAGCAATTCCCCTATTCTTTCCTCAACTTGTCTCCATCTTAAATGTAGAACAACCTCCCCTTTATCAAATATGCTGCCTTTTCTGATATGCAGTCCATGTGAATCATAATCTAACCAACCACGGATACCATCAGCAAAAATATACGTTCTTCCTCCGATTCCATATTCTTTTCTTAAAAGATCTGCACGCTTTTCTGCTTCTGTTTCCTGTTGATAGATTGCCTCAATGCGAATTTTCCCATTTTCAAAGCCAGAGCCCTCCTGAAGGATTCGTGTTATATCCTCTTCAGAAACAGAAAAAGCAGCCGGTTCTTCTCCGACTGCTTTTTCTATTTCTATTGTTTCTGCTTCTGGCTCAATCTCTACGCTTGGTTCTTCCTGTTCATCTTGATTATTTTGTACTAAAACATCTGAATCAAAATCGTCTCGTTCCGTTGGCCGCAGCTCCAGATAATCAGCTAACGTTAGCTGTACACCAGTTCCTTCAGAATGATCTCTTCCACCTGATGATTGCAAGCTTCCATCTTGCGAACCCACTCCAACTGATTCGTTCTCTTCAATTCCTCGGTTACTCCTATCTCTTTCGCCATCTTCGGCAACATCTGTTCTCTCATCTGATCTGCGATCTTGTCGATCTTCCTCATCTCCTGAAATAATGTCCCATTCATCGCCATTTTCTCGTATAGTGGAAGATAATGATTCTCCAGATAGTTCTTCCTCATCATTCCATATTTTCTCAGCTCTATTTCGCTCTCCTCGTTCTTCGCTAATCCGATGTCCGGTACTAGAAATTCTCCCTCCTGATGGTACGTGATTCTCTTGCGGATATCGTCCATTGTCGTTTTCATCTCTGCCATAATTACTCCTTTCTTTCTGCATCTGTGCTTCCTGTTGCACCTGTGGATGAATTTGTCTAATCAGCTTAGCTGTCCTACTCAATATTGAGGATGCTGCAATTCCAGCACTTTCAAATGCTTCTCCATCTAACTTTGTCATACAAGAAAAATCAAGTTGATTTGCCTCTTTGTCAAATCCATATTTTGAAAGAAGCAGGTACATTGCACTTGTTGCTGTTGCTATATAATAGGAAGGAAGTTCTTTATCTTCAGATTGCTCTGCTGCTTGATCTAGCGATATATCGTAGTATTCCTGTGTCATGTACAAAGTAATCTGTGATAACGTATGCTCCAAATTAGTATTTTTCTGACTAATATCTAACGCATAATCCGTATTCTCCTGTGCATACGCAGCACTCAATCTCCGGGCTAATTCTTCTCTTTCCTCTGGCAATATTGGGATTGGCTTATACGCAAATTCCTGTTCTGATCCTGTCGATGACACATCAAACACATGCCGTAATCGTAGCCTGCTCCCCGTATCATCTATCAGTACGATACTATGTTCTCCACTTTTAACATAACGACCAATCTTTTTCCATTGGTCAAATGTCGCACAGGCGCTTGCCTGTTGATTTTGTGCATAGATCAAAAGCTGATCTCGAAACCGGTAATGCGTAAACTGCGCTGCAAACCGCAAAAACTGCTTCCATAGTTCAACATCTCCTTGAAGGACTGCTTCGCTATCCTTTAACAATCTGCTATATTCCTCTAGTTTCTTTTGGTTCATGTTCCTCCCTTCTGCTTGAAATCTCGTATTTTCTGCCTTTATAGTAACTTATTAGTTACATGTTGTCAAGAGGCTTTTTTCTTTTTTCAAGCTTTCACATTTCCTATCGTTCTAATTCCTCATCTTCTTCCAAGTCTACTTCTTCCTGCTTTTTTCTATACTTATACATGTAAGACTTTGGTACTACTTTTTTTGATTCTTCCATCGAATCTTTTTCTTTCTTTTGATGCACCTGTAAGCTATACTGATATTGCTGTAACAAATAATCAGATGCCTTTGCTGCATCTGCACTTGCTTGAAACAAGGCATTGGGATTCTCTTTCAACACACTCATCCAATTTTGCAAATATGCTGCGTGATTTGCAAACTGTTTTTCTCCAATATCTATCCCTAAATCAGCTTGCACAAATACAGATGATAACTCCGCAATCAACTCTTCCTTCGCATAGTCTTTACTTCCAAATATACCTTTTTGATCTCGATTCAAGCGAGATGGATGCCCGGTACTGTGACTCATTTCATGAATGGCTGTTGCCAAGAACTCATTTGCAGAGTAGAAAGAATTTCTTGTTGGAAGATGCACTTCATCCTGTATCGGACTATAATAAGCTTCTGCCTCATTGTTATTTTCAATTATCGGACAAACAGACGACTTTACAAATTGATCTGCTAATGCAAGCTGCTCATCTCTAGGTAGTGGTGTTTTTACTTCTAGCTTTGGCATTCCTTCAATTTGCGCCGCATTAAATAAGACAAAATAGTTAACTTTGGGGTGATCAAGTTCCTCATATACCGTTTCTTTCTCTCCTGTGATTGGATCTTCAATCGTTTTCTTTTCCTCAAAGATCCATTTCTCGCAAAGCATTCCTTTTTCGCCTTTTTTTACTGTCCATCCCTTTTCCTTTGCCTGGGAAAATGTTACCCAACGATTATCAGAAAACTTTTCAAAATAAGATGCAAGCATCAAACGGAAGCGATTTCCCCCCTTGTAGACAGCTTTTGTTACTGGATTATATGGACGCTTTCCTTCACTTTTCCATCCTTTTGTCCATAGTAGCTCCCCTTGCTCCATCTCTGCAAGCAATCGTTGTGTTAACTCCTTTCGACTATCCATTACCTTGTCATAGGCTTTCCCCATATCACATATCCTCCGTGACCAGATCAGATTCTGCTTCCAGTTCATCAACAGAAACATCATCCCCTTGACCTGCATAACGATATTTTTGCAATTCTAAAATATATACATCATAATCAATCTCTTTCTCCGCTTTTAACTTCATATTTTTCCTTTCTTTTGATGCGAAAAAGGCGTGTCTGCATCAGACACGCCCCTATTCTCTTTATCGCTCCAGTTCTTCCTCCTGATGTAAAGTTTCTTTATGATAAGATGAATTTGCAAAGTGCTTTCTTCCCGGTTCCCATCCATCTGGAACTTCTACGACTGGCATTCCTCGACGCGCATACCCTACCATATCTATCCTTACACCATAAATATGAGCCTTGGGATTTTGATATGAAAAATAATCTCTAGCCTGTTTTCCATTTTCCGCTTTCACAAGATTTGCCTGCGCCACATGATTCTTTTCAAAACTTACGACAAAATTTTCTTTCATTACGTTTTGGCTCCTCTTTTATCGCTCCAGTTCTTCCTCCTCTTGTGGTTCTTCTCTCTCTGGATTTCTTGATGAAGACTGTCTGCGTGAATGATCTTTTTTTGTTTCACGCTCTTTTTCAAGTCTCGCTTCATACTCCGTTGCTGTTTCTAAGAGATCTTTTCTAGCATCATAGTGATATGCATTATCTGTAAGACGTTCTGTCTCATCTACTACTGCTCGATTAACCTCGCCCACAAGCTGTTGAAATTCCATCGGTGAAATTGCATCACTCTCTTTTGCCAATAAAACCTCATGAATCGACGATGGCAACAGATAATAGTTTCCACCTAACTGTTTTGCTGCATTTTTAAAGAAATTATAGGTACACATTACACTAGCACCAAAATTAATACCTTCTGTTGTTGCTAAAAACACGCTTTCTTCTGTTTGTTCTTTTGGAAGTGGCTCACCAAATTTCTCTACAATAAATCCCTGCAAATCACGAAGAGGCATCATCTTTTTTGCTATCTCATCCTGCACGGTATGAATCAATTCTTCTGGTGAAATTGAAAAATGGCTGCACTGTTTCATCGTGAATGGAACCTTTGCTACTCTTCCCGGCTTATCATCAATCTCTGCCCACACCATTGGCATTGCATTCATATCCTGAATTACAATATGCGGGCAATTCTTATACAACTCCTGCTTTGGTGAATCTTCCGCAATCATCTCAAATGCAAGATGCGGACGAATCTGCTCCAAATCTCCGCTTTCCATCATTCTCTTAAGTTCATCATAACGCATGGTTCTTTCCCTCCTTCTGCTTCTGTGCCTTCAGTTTCTTTGCAGCCTTAAGATATGCTTCATAACGCTGCTGCTTTCCTTCCTTCGTTTCTGTCTTTTGAATCATCTGTTTTTCTTCCATGACTTTTCCTTTCCTGTTTTGTTATTTATATCACACGCATAACTCCGCAAATATTCCATCGTTTCTGAAATTCTCGCAAGTCATGCTTGTAATAATCTTCCTTTGCAACCAATGTCTGATATACTACAGAATGCTGTGTCTGCATTGTTTTATACAAATACCCTTTTTTAACTAAGCGGTTTGCATATGTAAATGTTGCAGACCATTTTTGTGAATCTGGACCTCGCGCCCATTGCTTCTGTAATTCTTTTATTCTCATTGGATGATCAGCCTCCCAAAAACATTTCATCATTTCAAATTCTCGTTGTGTCAATGTCTGCATCGTTTTCTCCTCTATTCTGGTTCATTTTCCAGCCAAACAGCTTCTTGGATATGTGCATCTTCCTCCTGTTGTTGCTGTTGCTGATTCCATTGTGCCTGACGTTGTGCTCGATCATATGCAGCCAGATTTTTATAATGACGATAACTATCCTCAAAATAGCATCCCAACCTTCGGATACGGATTCTGGGTATTCGATACTTGCTTTTTTGGTATTGCAACGACAATTTGCTTTGTTCGCGCCATCGTTTTTCTTGCTCTGCTTCTCTTAATGTTTGAAGTATTGCATTTCCACAGCGTTTATACAAATCTTTCTCTTGATTCATGCGATATGTTTGCTTTCGTGAGCTTTTTCCATATGCACGTTCTTGCTGCTTTTCCAACTCATTCCAAGCTAATTGTATTTCATTCCAGTCTTCTGGATGCACCTGTTGTAACCATCGTTTGGTAATCGCATCTATTTCTTTTCGATAAGACTGCATCTCTGAAAGTCCATACTTCCATTTTTGAAAATCAGGTACTTCCTGTTCCAGTTTGATAAGCAATTGTTCAAGGTCAGCTTGAAGAATTGTTTCTTCCCGCCCCTGTTCCCGAAGTGGCTTTACAATACTTTGCCGGATTAAATCATTTAGCTGTTTCATTGTCTGATCGAGATCTAACAATTCGTTCACTGCGGCAGACTTTGCATAACGAATAGAGCGAATTCCCCATGTTCCTTTGGGTTCCCCAGCATATTGACCATCCTTCACCAGCTTTCGTTCCCCTGTTGGATCTACAATTGCGATATGCACATGGATATTGCCCGTATTGTAATGTACGGCTGCGGTCCATGCCGCCAAATGCAATTCTTCCCTATCAAGCAATGTTTTCATAAACAGCCTTACTGCACCTCGAATACGTACTTCATCTAATACCTGAGATTCTGAATCATAAATGCCAAGTTCTTCTAACCACTCATTGTCAAAGCTGACTACAGTTTGCCAAAGTAATGAACCGTTTTTTTGTGCCTGTTCAAACTGCTCTTTATAAATCTGTGCGATCTCTTCTGATAGTTGGTCATAATCCATGCTAAACAAACCTGTTGTTTTCTCTGAATTGCCCATGTACTCTTCTGAATACGCGCTATAGCTCGAATGAATTGCCCCACCATTCACCGCCTCATCTCTGTCCATATACTTGATATAAGATGAAAATACAGTTGAGCTGGAGCGAACAAACTTTGTAATTACCACTATTCCCGGTGTTTTTGTCATAAATCATCCTCTTTACATCGAAGCCGCATTTTTACCACCATTTACTAACAGTTGTTTGTGATATTCCGGTATCTCTGACACAATCCGCCTTTCTCCAAACGGATTCATAGTTCGCCATTCCATCACAATATCTTCTGCGGACCCACTTCTATACTTAAATTGCTCAGATTTCTCAGTCCACCAACGATCCACTGTTGCATGAGCCAATTTTGTTTCTTTAATACAATCAGACTTCTTACCTTTTGGGTGCAGTTTTCTCCATTCCATCACCGTAGCCTTTGCAGATTTCTTTCTCAGAGGAGAATTTGTAGGTGTTTCGACCATTCCAGTATGAATTACCTTCTCTGTATTCACCTCATCTGCTTGTATTTCACTTAGTTCTGTTTTTGCAAGCGATAACTCTTTGTCTGAATCTACCTTCACACGTTCTTCTGATTCCACTTCTGTTTTTTTCTCAGAATTTGGCAGTTTTCCCACTGCTCTTTCTAATGTTCCTTCATTTTTCTGTTCTTTCAAAAAGTCAATTAAACTGGGTAAATTTTCTTCTTCAACCTGATATCCCAACACAGATTCAATAGCCCATCCAATCTTTTGCAAGCGTTCCTTCTGCTTTTTTGCTATACTTTTGCTTTTAAGCTTCATTTCTTGCTGCTGTAACTTTACTCGCTTTTTCTTCAATTTCTTAATTCGTGCTTCTATATTTTCCATCATGAAATCCTCCGTATTTTGCTAAATACCTAGTGCAAGTCCAACCTCAACTTTTCGGCTTAGAATCCTTCGCCTGTTTGAAACGTGCAATGCGATCCTTTACTGTAATTTGCGCCTCTTCTATAACTGGATGCAGCATTTGTTCAGTTGAATGAAACTCACTTGCTTGAAACTGCCAACATAATGTATTTAAAACTTCAACTACTACTTGCCCATTGACATCTGCTCCATTACTTGCAAGGCGTACTCTCGTCATCTGCCTTTGATCATTTTCCTCCAACTTTAGATTATGCTCTCTAAGTCGACAGTTATCTTCTTCCTTCTTGCTGTACTCATGCAAAATGTAACTAAGCGTTTTTGAGAAGTCCGGCAATTTCTGTTCCTTTTGAATTGACTCAATCATGCAGTAATCTTTCTCAGACAATCGAATGGTTTTTCGTATTTTCGCCTCCATGTTCTCTGTTTTCCTCTCTTTGGATATTCAATGTCAACTGCAAATTTTCTCTTTGAACTAATGGCTTCACATCTCCTGTTATGACTACATTCTCCAATTCAAACATTTGATTTATTAGCTCATTCATCTGCTGTTGCTGTGTCTGAATACAAAAAGTTAGCTTCTGTAACTGCTGCACATAACGACTTTCCAAGGCACGATCATCATATGCAATTCTTCCTAAGCACTGCCGTAAATACTCTTCTCTACTCATGTCACGCTTTGAAGCTGATTGATCTAAAGATTTTATAATGCTTTCACTTATTCCTCGAATACAAATATCCAATTAAACCATCTCCTTTGATCTTCCTTTTTATTTTTATGCCCGACTAGGGCATACCTTTCACCGTTTTCTGGTGGTCAAAACTGCACGTTTTTGAAATCCAACCAGTATCTGGCTGGATTTCAAAAAGAGCATAAGGGATTTTGATATCAAACTTCGTTTGATAGTAGGCAAAGCCTACAAAATCTTTGATATCACTTTCTCCCCTAATGTCTGACGTTTGTCTGACATAAAATCGCTCAAATTCTTGATGTTTCTTTTCATTACTAATTTTTGTCTGACATTTGTCTGACATTCAAATGGTCAATTTTGCATATTTTTCATACCTAATCATCACTCAGTCTGCATGAAAGTAAATTTTAGTCATCGTCTGGATGTTCGTAATCTGTGCTGTATTTCCATCGACTTCAACCGTTGTCACCAACATATAACTCTGATCACTGGCGCTACCATTCTCAATCTCTCGAATCGTAAAAACAGCAAATGAATCATACTGACTATCGTTCTCTTCCAACTCAGTACAATCACCTTGATAATAAAACAGTTCCCTGTCTTTCTCACCATAGTCTTGATTCTCTGATAATAGCTCAACTGATCTCCATGCATCTTCTGACACATAATTCTCGCAGCCAGTTAAAAGAGCCTCGCGGCTGCTCGGCAAAATAAAATAGGCATCCAGAAATGACAATATCAAGTCATTGGCCAACTTGCGATTATTCTCTATTTGTTCTGCCTGATCAGCCCTATTCACTGCTGCTATGTAGTCTGTCCGTAGTTCATCTAGTTCTGAAGCATCACTTAACATTCCTGCTTCTTCTAACTGTCTTTCCTTTTGCAGCTCTTTCACATATAGCCCTGCAAAACACAAAGTTGCCACGCAAGATATTGTCAGCAACCCTACTATCCGTTTTCGATCTACTTTTTGCTTCTCTTCCTGCATTTGTCACCTTTCTTTCTTACTCTAGCATACAGGTACTATCTTTCCTGATCCCATTCCTCTTCTGCCTCATTCAATTCTAGCCATCGTTCCTTATGCATTCTTATACACGGAGCACGTGCCTCAGCCTCTTTTGGATGTTCTTTGCAAAACATATGCAAAATCTTCTCGTGTATTCTACAATCTGGTAATTCTTTCGCCAAATTGTGCCATTGTTTATTTTCACCGTCTCTAACTGCCTGCGCTGGATACATGCACGACATTTTCCCATTACTATACCGTATTCGTATTTGCTTAATGCTTACCTCTCTCCCTATATGCATGTCTGCATATCCAATCACCGATCTTTCGCTTGCAGAACGCGTCTGTATCCGTAACTCAGTATGTTGGCTTGCAAGGTAGGAAACTTTACATTGATCATGATTTTCTCTTTCCATCTGCTGATATGCATTTAAAATTGCCTGCTGCAACTGTGAACCAACTGTTATTAAGTTCGTTCGCTCTCCGTTTGGCATAAAATAAATTGGCATATTCAGACGAATCTCACCGTGAACTCGTTTTGCAATATACATGCCTTCTATTCGCAAATTATTTCCCCAAATAATGTCTACATCCGCCTTTCGTGTTTTCAATTCATTCCGTGTAATCTGTATTTGAAAATCTCTACGTGCCAATAGCTGTTCTTCAGTATCAGTGTTCATGGTTTCATCTAACTGTTCCTCACTCTCCAAATCTTGTCCAAATTCGCGATTCAAAAACTGTTTTCCATATTTCATAGTGACTTCCGAGAAAAGTTGAAACAGCTCTTCATTTGTCAGTTCAGCTTCAACTTGATTCCCGTCTATCCCAGTTCCCGTAACTTTATAGCCACTCATCTGTTGATCAATACAACCACTCTGAATAATCTTAGCTGCATAATGAAACCATGCATATTCTTTTTCCTTCTCTGAAAGTGTCAGCTGTTTTTGCGAATACTGCGTAATCATAATGACCTCCTCCCTCGATTCTTGTTTTTCTTTGTTTTCTCTTTTCTATATGTTTTTTTCTCCGAAAACAATTTGTTATATCCCAAAGCAAGATCTCCTTGATCTCGTGCGAACATATCTGGTATATATCCTGCAAACAATGGCATTTTTGAAAAAGCTCCACTGACTGCTTCCACATCTGCATCCGATGCAAACGAAATAATATAAGCCGCATCCTTGCACAACGCAGTAGATCGCACATACTTCGTACACACCCACTCTTGTGGCTTCACCCCAGCAACAATTACCCGTTGCACTCGCTCATCAAAAAACAGCTGTCCTGCAAACTTTTCTTGATCAATACTTCCCATATCCAAAATGAAATACTCATAGTCCATTTTCAGTAACTCTTGCATCGACTTTTTCTCGTACATTGGAATACCTGCATAAGTAATACAGTCTCCTTCCTTTACTGCATATTGATACAATTCAAATAAACAGTATGGAAAACCATCTTCGTTCTCTTCTACATAACAAACTTTCTCTCCACAGTCTGCCAAATATCCTGCATACTGTAATGCTTGTGTTGTTGTTCCTATCCGCGCTTGCGTCCCTGCAAATGCAATAAAGTGAAGTTCTCTCGGCAGCTCTGTTTCTTTTAGCTCCTGATTTAACTGATCTGCATTGCTTTCATAATAATTTGTTAAGCACCTTGCAAACTTCGTCTTCTTTGCACCGTAAGTGGAATCCAGTACAAAATTTACGTATCCTGCTTTTAACAGACTATCAATCACTGGCGTATTGGTTCCCTTTCCAGCAGCTAAGAAAATGATTTTCGCACCTCCACGCGATTGCTGAATACGGTTAATAATTTCAACTAACTCTCTTGGTTGATCGGATAATGCCAGCAAATCATAAACAACAATTTCTGCTTGAGATTCAATCACAGGATTGATTGTTTTCTCTATCTGATCATAGGTACCTGCCTTAATCAGTTCTATTCCTTTTTCTTGTAGAACCTCAGAAATAAATCCCGCATCATCATCCAGATTTCCTACAAATATGCATTTCACTTTATTTTTCTCCTTCCGACTCACTATTGTTCTCACTTGATATTATTTTTTTCTGTTTCTCGATTTCATCCGTCAACTCAACAATTCGCTCTTGTGCTTCCTTTTGTTGGCTTTGATAAGTTTCAATATGTGTTCTCCATGCAGTAATGGTTTTCTCTGCATCTACTCGTTGCTGCTTAGATAGATATTGTAATCGTTCTTTTGTTTGTTCAATCTGCCTTTCACAAGACTCTATCTGCTCCTGCAAGCTTTGAATTTGTTCTTTTGTCTCTTGAATTTCTTGTTCCAGTAACAAAATATTACGACTGACACGTGCTTGGTAATATCCATCCAAATCAGAATAAAATGTCAGTTTTTCTACCTTATCAATTTGCTTATTGTTGGTGTACAGCCTAATTGTTTTGCCTTGTATAGTTACTCGCAAGGATACTGCTTGAAAATCTTCCTGAATGGAATCCAGCTCTAACACATAAGTTCCCGACTGAGAAAGTTTCAACGTAACAGGAAGCTCTCTTCTTTTCTTATCAACTGCTGCAAATGATATATCTCTGTCTACTGCATTGATATCCAACTCAACAGACATTGCACTCTGCTCTGGCGAATATGCCCAATACACAATGGTAACACCGTTTCCAGTCTCCTTAATTTCCTGCATCTGGCCGATTGGTGTATAATCTTCTGCATCTTTCTGCCCCGGATACCACAATCTTGACGTAAAAAATATCAAATATCCCATCACTACAACAATTACTGTTGTCAAGTAAGATTTTCGTTTTCCTGCATGACCCAATCGCACGTGTTCTTCTCCTTTCTTTGAAAACTGGTACACGTATACTCACGATCACGCTCCATACAATGTTTATTATGAAGACACTGATTGCAGTTTTTACCTTTCTTCTCACTATTTGTTTTATTACAACTCATATGCATTCTCCCTCGTGCGTTCTCGCTTTGGTCGAATCGTTGGTTCACCGTGTTCCATCTTGCATTCAAAAACAGGAATTAGCAAACTTCTTGCTGTCAGCAGATACGGATTTTTCTGCTTCATCATTTTTTGTGAAATCCATACTTCCTGCGCTGTTGAAAGAAATTTTGTAAAATACACGCCCTTTGGTGGACGGATCCCGGCTATTTCATCGTCCGCCAGCACAAGAAACACACGCTTCTGTTCGCTATCCATAATGACTCCTTTCTCTTCGACTACTCTCCGAAGATCATATAGAAATTTTCTGCTCGTTCAATCTCATTCCATGTAAACTTTCGGTTTACAGAATACTTTCCGGCTGGGTCATTAACCAAAAATAGCCCATCATCCGTTACTCCACGCAAAACAATAAAATGCCCAACAGGTGAAAAAAAGCTTCCCGGCTGTTCTCTGGCAATGATTGGATAGCCATTTTCCAATGCTTCTACTACACTTGCCCGATCTTTTACCCTGCGATACCCTACTCCGTAGTGTGCCGCTGCTGCCGGAAAAAATTCCCATAAGCTTCCTGTTGGAGTCAAATATGCCGTACCACTCCATGCAATCATATCCGGTGGAGTAATCGTTTCTCCGGTCAGATATGACATAACCATTGCCAGACTGGTTGGACCACATCCTGACTTTGCAAGGTTGGTGTCTCCCCATGCTACTGATGCATAGTTTCCCTGCAAATATAATGGAATCTCCATGCCGCCAGAAGGTTCCTCTGATATAACATCTTCATCTAATTCGCTTTCCCCTTCATCACGACTGGAATTACCTTCCAAGTCACCACCTTCCATGTTATCGAGATACATTTGAGCATATGGCAGGCGGCCATGACCATTTCCACAATCAAACGACACCGATAAACAGCCGGCTCCTGAAGAATATCCATGATTATTACAGCCACCTGGGTATTCCTCTGGATCTTCAAAACAACAGAAAAAAGACATCGTTGCGTCATACAAGTCACCTTCCCAAAAATCTTCCTTCGTGACTCCATAGTATTTTCCCATCCCGGTATCATACCAGCCAGAATAAGGATTTTGGTTGTGCAGCGTGGCATCTATTGCCATGCATTGCAGTTCCAAATCATTCCATTCCATGCCTTTTGATTCTGCGAATAATTCCAGACTATTTGTTCCACTGTAGGTTGTCCACTGGGCGATTCCCATTGCAGTTCCACCCTTTTTTAATTGTGTATATGAGTTATAATCCAATCGGGATTCCCACTCCAAATTACCTAGAATAGCAGCAATCTGAATATCAGTATATCCTGCCTCTGAAAAATACTCGCAAATGAGTGCCGCAGTATTTGTAACAGAAACGCTATCTGTAAATGTTACATCACTAGACGATCTTGAAGATTTTCCAAACAAAGCCATTACCATGCCACCAATCAGAAGCACAATAATGATTGGTGCTGAAAATAACATAGAAATAAAAAAAGATCCTGCCCATTTCAGAATCTTCAACAATGCTTTTTTGTGATCCATTTACCGTCCTCCGGCAAACAAATGATCTTCCGTTTCTGTGATAAAAAACTTCACTTCCAAATTTTGATCTCCTGCTGTTACCATAAAGGAACCCATATCCAGCGAAGGAATCCGATATAACTCCGTTTCCGTATACATGCCAGGGAATTTACTCTCCAGCACTGGAATACAGGTTGCTGTCTGCTTACCTATAAATCGGTAGGTTGCCAGATCAAATAAATCTTGTACTGCCTTTTCTTCTGTCGATGCGTTATCTCCTTTTAAGTTATCCGTGATCAGCTGAGTAGCAAACACGATACCCGAAAAATATTTTCGCATTTCTCGCGCCATGACTGTCATCTGGCGCACACAATCAACAAATTGTGCATTCAAAATATGATGCGACTCATCTACCACAACCATACTGTGGATAACATCACGCTCTGCAATTTCTCGTTTCTCATATAAAGCCTTCATTCTGCTTCCGACTCGAACACAATGATCCCAGTACATCATCAGTGCATTATATAAAATGCCAGAACAGATTGCCGGTTCCAGTTTTAACACTGTATAGACATTGAAGCATAATATTTGTGTCTGACTGATATTTTGAATGCTTGTATGCCCATCCAACAGGCTTCCATAGTTTCGTACCAGATTTTCGTAAGTGCTGCGTACCTCATCTGCCTGTAGGAGAAATTTCTTTCCCAGTTCTCCATGCTCGGCATCCGCTGATGGTTCGTACTCTTGAATACGCTTGTTTAAATAGGTCAGAAAATCAGACATGGTAGGATAATATTCTGACGGCAGACCGCAAACAGGAGTCTGCTGTGTGATCTTTCCATCCTTTGGAATAATGCCAAAACTTATGTAAAAATCAAGCAGCAGCTTACTGTATGTATTCAATTCATTTTGTCCACATTGATTTTGCCGTCGCAGACGGTAAATGGCAGTTAATTTGGATACATGCTGTACCCAGCAGGTTCCCTCGTTTTCATCCGTTTTCTGAATTTCAAACTCATTCAGAATACCATCACGTCCATCCAGAGACAGATACTTTCCGCCAAGTGCTTCCACCAATGGCTGATACTCGCCGGATGGGTCTAATATACGGACATAATCTCCAAACAGTGCCTGCACCTCTATCAACTTTTTTAAGAGTGTTGATTTTCCACTTCCCATTGCTCCATAAACCAGCGCATTATAAGAAAGACGTTTCTTCGTTTTCGTAAAGAGATTAAAGTTGAAGCTTCCCATCGTCGGTGTAGAACCCATGTAGCAGCTGTATGGATCTGAAAGATAGGAGAAGTTAAACGGGTTTCCATCACTTATCGCACTTCCCGGCAAAATTTGCCCATCCCGTGCATTTGACAATTTTTGCTGCCGTTTGTACGGCAGAAGCAGCGATTGCCATTCCTGTTTCTGCTCATGCAGCAGTACCGTACAATGGTATTCTGCTGTTTCCACGGCACTTTGAATCTTTGTTATTCGTTCTTCCAGTTCCTCTAAGCGTTTGGCAGAAACATATAAACGGATTGTCACAAAACGTAACGTCTCGCCCTGATTCGCCACGGCATCACGAAGCTCTTTTAACTCCTGATATCGCCTGCCTGCATCCATCTGCTCTCCGTCCTTATTCTCTGTTTGAAGGCGGATTTTCTGCTCCGTGAAAGAACGATCAATTAGTCTCTTCACTTCTCTTGCATCCGCAGCCCCGAAGTCTGCTGACACAATCAGGTTATTCTGATTGACAAGTGGTGACAGCCAATGGCTGTCCAACTCACTTTTCCAATCATATATAGTTAGAATTGCTCCATAGTTGCTTCCGGTGCGGATATATGCTGGATGAAAGCGGATTCCGCCTGCTGGCTGAATCGCTGCTAACAGACGGTAATCATACCCGATTCGTTCTACATCCTTTCTATTTCCAATCTGCACTCTGTTGAAAAAAGTCTGCTCTGGATTCATCATCTTAGTTAGCACTTCTATTTTTTCCTGACTGGAAATTGTCATAACCAGTCTGGCATCCTCCAAACGGGCAACGGCTCCGCCTCTTGCATCTGCCAACTGCTCCACGGAATTTGCATACAAAAACATGTAGTATTCTTTTCGCTGCCTGTTCTTTTCCAGCCATTCTAGTTCCATTTTTCGTGCCTTTAATGCTGATCTGCGCCACTCATGCTGGCAGTTCTCCAACTTGTGAGATATGAAACCAAGCTGCTCTGTACACCGTTCCGGCATGTTGACACACACCAACTTCAAGTCTGACGGATACCGACTGTAGAATTGCTCCATTTTCAGATTTTCATATTCCAGATCCATCTCTCTGATTGATTGAAAATCTGTACAGATCACGCGCACCAGATCAAGACACCTTCCACCCTTCAAGTCGAAACATGAATTTTTTATATCATATTTCTGGATTTCAAACAAATCAACCATGTTTGCCATTGTTTTTTTTGACTTACTCATCTCACGGCATCTCCTCTCTATCCACACTGTCTTGCCAATCCGGGCGAATCATGTGATATGTCTGCTCATCTTCTGTTAACATCAAAAGCAGAATCTGCCAAATCTGTTTTCCCGGATTGCTTTTCGGTCGCTGGAGCAAAGCTAGTGCAATGACGATATTATAAAGCAAATACACAATTCGCAATCCATCCGCCACCATCGCTGAGGTTAGAAAGTACATTGCCGCTGGAAACAAAATCAGCCCCATTAAGTCTTTCAAAAATAGACTGCCACCAACTTTAATCTCTGCCTTTAGGTCTTTTGTAACATGATATCCCATAATTGTACCTTCCCCCTTTCTCAGTTGTTATCTGGCTTTT
>ERZ824488.1432-NODE-1432-length-26191-cov-5.821243_pt1 | contig 26191 bp, 27 predicted proteins | sample MGYA00519936_ERZ824488 | MGnify/ENA primary metagenome ERZ824488 (study PRJEB31778, sample SAMEA3449153) | human gut metagenome | biome: human gut; feature: human-associated habitat; material: faeces | place: United Kingdom | collected 2010/2012 ... | reverse complement strand
AACCTCCTGTGCGTCCATGTATGTGTCATTTACACTTAAAATTATGCACTCCACCTTGCTGAACCGTACTCCACTCCCTGCCGGAATTTCTTTGCATTTTTCGCTTTATAATAAACTACCATACGAAATCCAATTCCGCAACCCACTCCTACCAGTAAATCCCTCGGCAGAAAACTTGGTAGCGGATTATGGAACACACCTCCAATCCCATTGATTGTGTCCAACACCTTCTGTAAGGTGTTATCACCTTCCTGCTGTCCATACAGCCATGAAACCTTATTCAGAACATACCCGAAGATCACATAGGGAGCACATTTCAGGGCAAGCTGCTTTTTATTTACCCCTTTTGTTTTTTCTTTGAGAGTTTTCGGAATTGACTGCAAATCTTTCACAATCCTGTCAATGACCTTGCTTATAAGCTCTGTCCCTTGTCCTTATTTTTCTCTCTGCTGCGCTCCTTATTTTTATTCTGTGCAACAATCTTCTGAAGTCCTTTCAGTTTCTGTCTGAGTGACGGACGCTGCTGTTTTTTCTCATTAACTTTGACAAATTCCTTGAATGCCTGTGCAATCACATCGGCATCCTTGCCCTTGAAAAATACAAGATACTTGGGTGGTTCCATGGTCTTATCCTTTTTTACTGCGAAATCGACATTGTATTTCCTTGCGACACGCTCAAAGGATTTTATATTGCTATCCGTAACCTCAATGGACTTTGCACCCTCTCCCTGACCGACCAGCTTCTTTACCGGAATCTTTCCATGCGAAGGCTGCTTATGCTTCTGATGCTCCAGATACATCTTCATTGCCTTCTGTAAAACGCTTGCCGTCAGCTTGGAAGTCTTGATTGCAAGAGCAATCGTTTTCTGTGTTGTTTCCTCCTGCACGGTGTACCTCCTTCCTTATCTGCACCGGTCGAATTCAAGGTGGAACAAACAGCCTGTGAAGCTGTGTTTTCATTGCCATACCTACTACTCCTCCCCTTCCTCAAGGTCTTTATCCCACCAGTTCATTTCTTCCTCATAGAAATCATCGAATGTATCAGCATGAATGTTTTCTTTCTGCTTTCTCGCTTTCATAATATCTCTTGCAATTTTTCCCCCAATCACTATCGCAACAGTGGCAATCAGTAATTTCTTCACATCTTTTCTGTTCATTTCCTTTTCCTTTCCACTTCTGGACGCCGTGACCAGAAGTTGTTGCAATAAAAAAACAGATACAAAATCTTTCGATCTCATATCTGCCTTAACGCTGTATATTTTTCTATATTCTTTTTGATTAGTAGAGCTTTGCACCTGCCGGAATTGCATCATCCAGCATAACTAAATTCAGCTTTTCCTCTCCATTTACTGTATGAACAGCGGATAAAAGCATACCACAGGAATCAATTCCCATCATACTTCTAGGTGGTAAATTTGTAATTGCAAGTAATGTCTTTCCGACCAGTTCCTCCGGTTCATAATATGCATGGATTCCAGAGAGAATAATTCTGTCTGTTCCTGTGCCATCATCTAAAACAAAATGTAACAGCTTTTTGCTTTTCTTCACAGCACTACATTCTTTTACTTTTACAACACGGAAATCTGACTTGCTGAATGTATCAAAATCCACCATTTCCTCAAATAATGGTTCTGTTTCCACCTTTGGCTCAACAGGCTCAGTAACCTGTTCTTCTAAATTCATATTTTCATCGCACATATTCATTTCCTCCAGACATAATAAGCTAATGCCCATTATAGCAGAAAAGCTGTGCTTTGAGAAGAAATTCCTAACTTGAAAATCGTGTACATCTTTGCACCGATCAGATTATCTTCTATCCATACATCATCGAGCAGCAGACAATGTGATAACACTTCCAGATTTTCCATGTTTATCAGCCGTTGAACAACAGTATTTGTATTCTCCGGTATTTCATGAGCTTCCATTGCAATATCCCGCCTTGCTTCCCTGCAATACTTATACAATCCCAAGATATACTTATTCGACAGGATAAAACCATACGCATCATTATTCAGATATATCATTTTATGCTTTTCCCATTCCTCCGGCAATGAAAAATAGCACTTTGCTGTTTCGATATAGCAGTCTCCCTCATAAGTAGGCTTTATCTTCCTTTCCTGCCGGAGCATCTGATGATATATCTTTTCCCGGTCAAATATACTTCTTGCTCTGGTAAAATCAGGTGTCCTTCCACGCATAAAAGTGTAAACATTATTGATCACCGTTTTTCCCGCTAAAGACTTGTAATTGCCTACCCTGTGAAGGTACTGCAATACCTGTGTCAGCTTCTCCACAGAAGTAATCTCTTGATAATTATTTGTATCAATCTCCATTTGTTCAAAAGATAATGGTGTGCTTCCTTTTTTGATTTCACGCTCCATGATACGCTTGGTGTCTCTCATTGATTCCATATCAGTTCCTTTCCACTTCTGGACGCTGTGACCAGAAGTTATAAAATAAGCAGGTATAAAAACTTTCATTTCATACCTGCTCCTGTTCAGCAAGAAATTCTCTTTCCTGCAAGTTCCATTATGATATTGATTACTTCCCTAATGATTGCAATAATTTTTATTGCAAGGACAATCACTCCGATCATGCCGCCTATGACTGCGTCAAGTGCCAACACTCCAATGCTCCCTGCAATTCCAAAATTGCGAGGTATCAGCAGTACGAGCATCTTTTGTATGCCGAATGGAAATCCACTCATAATCCAGAATTGAAACCAGTTTACTCCGTTCTCTCCCATACATATCCAGTAACACATATTCAGCCATACTGCAACAAATGCCAGCGGCAAAATCACCTTAAATAATACCCTTTTCATGCCATCCACCTCCATACATATCATGCTGCACTTCCTGCTGATAGAAATGATTTATCGTAGTTGGTGCATTATAAAGTGCTGTTATCATATACGCTTTGATATTTGTAATCTTTGTCGTTGTCTCTTTCATGCAACCAATCACATATTCCAGATGACTGCTGTTCAGTTTCAAGAATCTGGATTTTACAAGCTCATACGGATAATCCTCACCTGCAACTCGGATTGATTTTCTCTTTACGCACACTACTTCGCAGATTATCCCAAATAATTCGTCATAAAGTTCTTTTTCACCATAACCATCATACTTCATGTGATGATCATAATTGATATTTTCTTTAATCAGTTCTATGTATGCCTGTGCATCATCCATCGAATCAATCACATCATCTTGTGGCTTTTCTGTTGCAGATTGATTGATAGGATTGTTATAACTCTCCTCAGTATGGTTATAATTAGTCTGATTCATATAAGTCTGATTATAGTTAGTATAATTAGGGTTCGATTCTCCGACTTCTTGAGGTTCGATTTCCGAACTTCCAGAGGTTTGATTTTCTGACTTCCGAAAGTTCGATTTTCTGACTTCTTGAAGTTTGATTTTCTGACTTCCAGAAGTTCGATTTTCTGACTTCTTGAAGTTCGATTTTCCGACTTCTGTGATTTCATCAGCATTAGCAGGCTCTTTTTCGTCCATCTGCTCTGAAATTGAAGCAAAATTTTTCACATAAATTATATCCGGTTTTCCAAGTCCTCTGCGCACCTTTTCTACCAGACCAATTCCTTTTACAGAATCAAGCTCTGCCAATACCTTAACAGCTTTTTCCTTAGCGCATCCCAAATCCTCCATAATGCTGTCTATGGTATAAATGATGTATGCACGATTTTCATCATCAAACCATTCATTTTTCATAGACAGCGACATACGATCAAGCATAAGTCCATACAATAATTTTGCATCACTGGACAGCTTCTTAAATCTCTCGTCCTTTATCAGCAGGCGTGGAACACGATAGAATGAGAACTGTTCCGCTTCTATTCCGTAATAATAGTCTAGCTGCAAAATTTCTCCCATTCTCGTCTCCTCCTTCCTACTGCGTATTTTTCCAGTTATCTAATAGCTGAAATATTATTTTTTCTATATCATCTGTGCTGTATGTATCCGGGAAATAACTGTTAATGCGTTCTGTTTTTATAACAACCTTACGCTCTACTGGCTTTTCTTTCTCCAGAAGCATACGCACCATTGGAAAGGTCAACTCTCCTTTTTTGTCACTTTCCTTCAGCATGGCACTCTGCTGTTTGGTTATGACAGCATTGGTGTCCTGTATGGCAACCAATACCCATTGCTGTGCATCCTCTGATAAAAACGAGATGTCCACCGCCTGCATAATGCCTATTTTCCCCGAATCCACCATATCAAGCAACGGTTCCGATAATCGTGAAATCCATATATATCTTTGAACGGTTTTTGCACTCTCTCCTGCAGCTCCTCCCAGTTCGTCCAGCGTAAGTCCACCTGCTCTGCTTCCCTGATGCTTCATGGCTTCGTATTTCATGCGATATGCCTTCGCTTTTTCGCTTGGAAGAATATCTTCTCTTTGAATATTGCTGTCCACCATGATAATCGTGGCTTCATCGTCCGTATAATTACGAATAAACATCGGCATTGTATCAAGTCCTACAAGCTCACACGCATGTCTCCTTCGGTGTCCTGCAATAATTTCATAGCCGCCCTCAGCTCTTGGTCTTGCAATACCCGGCATCAGCACGCCATGCTCTCTGACACTCTCCACCGTCTCCTGCATCTTTTCATCGTCCAGTACCTTAAATGGGTGACCTTTGAACTCATGCAGTTCTGATAATGCAATTTCCTGTACCTGTTCTGTTCCTGCTTGTGGCTGTCCATCTCCGAATAAATCATCGAAGCTGTTCAGTTTTACCTTTGCGGCACTTCCTGTTTTATTCATCTGCAAGCACCTCCTCTGTCAATGACTGATAGGCACTCGCTACTTTTCCATTTGGATCATGCTCATAAATGCTGACACCTTCAGCAGAAATCTCCGCAGCTCTTACCGACATCGGAATACTGTTTTCAAATATTCTTACCTTGCTACCATAATTCTCCACAACCAATGCACTGATGTCTTTTGCATAATTCGTTCTGTTATCAACCATAGTAAGCAGAATACCTTCAATCTCCAATTTTGGATTGATCTGCCTTTTTACCTTGCCTATGGTCTTTATAAGCTGTTCCAGACCTTTTACTGGCAGATATGCCGCCTGCACAGGAATAAGGATACTATCAGCACTTGCAAAGGCATTTATGGTAATCATGCCAAGCGAAGGCATACAATCAATCAGAATGTAATCATATCTTTCCTTCTGCTGTTCTATGTAGGTACGAAGCACAAGCTCTCTGCTCATTACATTTACCAGTGATACCTCCAGTCCGGAAAGTTCTATATTGCCCGGCATAAGGTCTACACCCTCGTCATGCTTCAATATGCCATAATCCGGCTCCATATCTTCTTCATTGATGATATTCGCCATAACGGTTGCAAGAGATACATCCAATTTATCCGGCTCCTGAAAGCCTAAACTTGCAGTAAGACTTCCTTGTGCATCTGCATCAATCAGAAGCACCTTTTTCCCTTTTTTTGCAAGTCCAATACCTAAATTACTCGTTGTGGTGGTCTTTCCAACCCCACCTTTCTGGTTTCCTACCACTATAACTTTACACATGATGAAATTCCTCCAAATTCTACTATTATTCTTTTACATTGCTCTTTTTTACTTCTACATACGATCTATAATATTTATCTGTTCCCTTGTTAGGGTAGAGGTCTGACATTTCCAGAACCTCTACCTTTGGGTGTCTCTGCATGATTTTTTTGAACCATGTAATATCATTTTTTGTTCCCATCAATCGAATCTTTAACATCAATCATTTCCTCCAAACATTGCATACAAATTTTTATTGTATGTGGCATACTCCGGATAGCGAATCTGTATTGCCTGCCAAAAATACGGTGCATAGCAACAGCAGAACAAATCCTCTACTGAATATCTCCGGCACTCATCCACCTGCTCCTCTGTGTCCTGCTCATCATCTACGCTCGGTGTTCCGTTGCAATACAGATTAAATGCCATTCTGACAACCTTTGCGCTTCCGCTGGTCTGCCATCCTTCATGCAAACACTCCGGTTTTACACAGCCAGTCTTAAAGTTATAAATTTTATCCACATTTCTTCGTGTATCCTCGTTCATTCCAAGGCAATAGCAAAGTGCCTTGTGATATACATCTGCTTCTCTAACTTTCTGAATTTTTTCATAGTAAAATTTCTCATGTGCTTCACTGATAAAGTTAATATTTTCTTTTTTTGCTCCTAACGCTGTACTGTTCATACTGACTTCCTCCATTTTCTTATTTTGTTCCGTTGACCATAACAAAAAAGGACATTCCTCTAAAATTTCTTTTAGAAAAATGTCCTTATAGTACAAAATATGAACTTGAACTGACTCGATTTTAATTTAAAATCGTTTGTTTTAACCCTTTAAGATAGGTTATTTTGTCGTACTCCTGTCGTACCATACAAGTTGGAAGTCCGCAAACCCTTGATTTTATTGGTCTTTTTTATCCAATGACTTCATTGTCGGGAACAGAAGAACATCTCTGATCGCCTGTGAATCTGTAAGGAGCATAACCAGTCTGTCTATACCATAACCGATACCGCCTGTTGGAGGCATACCGATCTCAAGCGCATTGAGGAAATCCTCATCTGTGTGCTCAGCCTCGTCATCTCCGGCTGCGGCATTCGCATCCTGAGCGGCAAATCTCTCACGCTGATCGATAGGATCGTTCAGCTCTGAGTATGCGTTACACATCTCCCATGTGTTGATGAAGAGCTCGAAACGCTCAACCTTTGTAGGGTCTGAAGGCTTCTTCTTCGTAAGTGGTGAGATCTCGATTGGATGATCCATGATGAATGTAGGCTGGATCAGCTTCTCCTCACAGAACTCCTCGAAGAACAGGTTCACGATGTCGCCCTTCTTGTGGCGCTCCTCGTACTCTACGTGATGCTCGTCAGCGATCTTCTTCGCCTCAGCGTCATCAGCAACCTGGTCAAAATCAACACCTGTATATTTCTTGATAGCGTCAACCATAGTCAGACGCTCAAATGGCTTGCCAAAGTCGATCTCGATTCCGTTGTATGAGATCTTGGTGCTTCCACATACCTTCTCTGCGAGGTAACGGAACATGGACTCTGTGAGCTCCATCATACCATAGTAATCTGTGTATGCCTGGTACAGCTCCATCAGAGTGAACTCAGGGTTGTGACGTGTGTCAACACCCTCGTTACGGAATACTCGTCCGATCTCGTATACTCTCTCAAGACCGCCGACGATAAGTCTCTTCAGGTAGAGCTCAAGTGATATACGGAGCTTTACATCCTCATTGAGTGCATTGTAATGTGTCTCAAATGGTCTGGCTGCGGCACCACCCGCATTGGATACAAGCATAGGAGTCTCGACTTCCATGAAATCACGTCCAGCCAGGAAGTTACGGATCTCCTTTAATATCTGTGATCTCTTGATAAATACTTCCTTGCTGTCCTGGTTCATGATGAGATCCACATATCTCTGACGATATCTCATATCTGTATCTGTCAGTCCGTGGAACTTCTCAGGAAGGATCTGGAGTGACTTAGAGAGAAGTGTGATCTCCTCTGCATGTATGGATATCTCACCAGTCTTTGTTCTGAATGCATATCCCTTAACTCCATATATATCACCGATATCTGACTTCTTGAAGTCAGCGTATGACTCCTCACCGATCTGATCTCTTGCAACATACACCTGAATGTTGCCCTTAAGATCCTGAATGTTACAGAAAGAAGCCTTACCCATGACACGCTTGAACATCATACGTCCTGCGATGCTCACATTGATAGGTGAAGCATCCATTATGGCTCTTCTCTCATTGTAATCGTTGTTTAAAACTTCTCTCTTCTCTGCCTCTTCAAGGTCCTCAACTGAAGGTGTCTGTCTACCAGTCAGAAGCTCTGCCTCATGTGCTGTGTACATCTCCTTCACATCTGCACTGTGCTGCTGCACATCATACTTTGTTATGACAAATGGATCCTTGCCTGCCGCCTGAAGGTCTGCCAGCTTCTCGCGGCGCACCATCTGCAGCTTATTAAGATCCTGATCTTTTCCCTTGTTATTCTGCTCTGCCATCTTCTCTTACAGCTCCTGTCTCTTAATATCAAGTACCCTGTACTTAAACTCTCCGTCCGGTGCCTCCACCAGAACCTCTTCGCCAACCTTTGCACCCTTGAGTGCCATTCCAACAGGTGACTCATCTGAGATCTTGTTGTTCATGATATCCGCCTGTGATGAACCAACGATATCGTACTCGATCTTCTCATCGAACTCGTAGTCATATACAACTACCTTACATCCGATACCTACAACTCCTGTATCGACCTCATCTTCGTCGACTACTTCTATATTCTTGAGCATGGCCTCGAGCTGCTCGATTCTTGCCTCGATGTCTCTCTGCTCGTCCTTTGCTGCATCGTATTCTGCGTTCTCGGACAAGTCACCCTGCTCACGGGCTTCTTTGATCTTCTGAGCAACTTCCTTACGCTTTACAACTTTGAGATTCTGCAGTTCGTCTTCGAGCTTTTTCAGACCTTCATAGGTCAAGATATTTTTCTTATCCATTTGATTTACCCCTGATTCTATATTTTTTATATGCAGCTTTTTGAAAAAAGCGCATAAATAATCCACAATAACCTAGGTATTATAGCGAATTGTCCACATTCTGTCAAGATATTCTCCTTCAAACCGGACTGTCGCTCATCCGTGAAGTTACCGCCCGCCCCACACCGTGTCCACCCAGCAACCTGAACAGCAATTCCGAGAACATCGACACAGCTTTCTATGCATCAGACGAAATACTCCATCAATAGTGTCTCCAGCTGTTCGTAATTTTCCACCTGGTTGATTGCCACACGCAGCCGTGCCCCATGCGGATATCCGGCGGTATACCACGCTGCATGCTTGCGGATCTCACGGATACCGATATATTCACCTTTAAACTCCAGCATCATCCGGGCATGACGCAGAATCATCTGTGCCACCTCCGATGCCGGCGGCTTCGACAGATGCTCCCCTGTTTCAAAATAATGCAGGATCTGCCGGAAAATCCACGGATTTCCCTGTGCCCCCCTTGCAATCATGAAGCCATCACATCCGGTCTGTTCTTCCATGGCAATCACATCCTCCGCCGTAAGCAGATCTCCGTTTCCAATGACCGGAATCTTTACGGCTTCTTTTACCTGACGGATAATGTCCCAGTCTGCCTTGCCGGAATAGAACTGCTCCCTGGTTCGTCCATGCACGGCAACTGCTGCCGCACCGGAAGCTTCCGCAATCTTTGCCATCTCCACCGCATTGACATGATCATCATCAAACCCTTTGCGGATTTTTACCGTAACCGGTTTTTTGATCGCTTTTACCGTCTTTTCAATGATCTCGCCTGCAAGTTTTGGATTTTTCATGAGTGCCGAGCCTTCCCCGTTATTCACAATCTTTGGCACCGGGCAGCCCATATTCAGGTCAAGAATATCAAATGGGCGATCCTCAATCTGATGTGCAATCTCAGCAATAATATCCGGATCTGATCCAAACAACTGCAAAGACACCGGGTTTTCCCGCGGATCAATCGTCAGAAGTGCCTGTGTATTACGGTTTTTATAGAGAATTGCTTTGGCACTTACCATTTCCATGCACAGAAGCCCTGCCCCCTGCTCTTTGCACAACAAGCGAAATGGCAGGTCGGTTACGCCTGCCATAGGAGCTAATATTAAATTGTTTGGCAGTGTCACACTGCCGATCTGAAGTGGTCTGATCATAACTATTTTATTTTCCGATTCTGTTTTTTATACACAAGATTGATCCCTTTTAACGTCAGGTTCGGATCGTAAATATCCACAGCATCCGTCTCATTGGCAATGATGCGACCAAGTCCTCCGGTTACAACGGTTTTGATGTTTTCAAGTCCGACTTCGGCTTTCACGCGGTTAATAATATATTCGGTCTGCCCGATCTGTCCGTACACAAGCCCTGCCTGCATACTTGTGATCGTGTCTTTTCCGAGAATTGATGCCGGCTTTTTGATCTCGATCTCCGGAAGTTTTGCAGCATCTTCCCACAAGGCTTTTGCTGAAATCCGGATTCCGGGTGCTGTGATCCCTCCCTGAAAGGCTCCGCTTTCATCCACATAATCATAGGTTGTGGCGGTACCGAAATCAATGACAAGCACCGGACCTCCGTATATTTCGTATGCCCCGACTGCATCCACAATACGGTCAGCTCCGATCTGCTGCGGATTCGGTGTCACAATGCGGATTCCCGTTTTGATGCCCGCCTCCACCACGATCGGTGTGATATGGAAATATTTGACAAGTCCGCCCCTCAGGGAATGCATCACATTCGGCACCACGGAACAGATAATGGCATCCTTAATTTCTGCCGGATGAATATCGTTCTGCTCCAGCAGATTCATAAGCATCATCCCATACTCATCCGATGTCCGTGGCATTTTTGTCGTAATACGAAAACTTGCGGCGATCTCATCGCCCTGAAACACCCCGCAGGTAATATTCGTATTTCCAACATCTATGGTTAATATCATTTGTCTTCCTCCTCGTCCAGTGCCTCTAAGCCTTCGCCCAGATACAGAACTTTGTAATACATCTCAAGTGCTTCCAGCAATTCCCTTTTTTCGTTGCGCAGCTGCTTGATTTTCAGCACGCTTCCGATCTCATCATAGCAGAAATCGCCTTCTTCGCAGGAAGTGCGAAGTTCCAGATTTCCCGCTTCATCAAATACCAGCTCCAATACTCCGCCGATATCCTCGGTGTAAATGACGCACATGATTTTTAACTCGTCACGGATGGACTGTGGAAGTCCGTTGAAGTTTTCATTCAGATAAAATTTTTTCTGGTATGCGTTGGATACGCACAATACTACCTCATTTGCCTCTTTAGACATATCCATAGATTCCTCTCACGGAAACTTCTCCGGAAGACACCAGTTTTCTTGACTCCCAGGTGTCTACGATCAGTTCTCCCTTTTTTGTAATTCCCATAGCCTTTCCCTCAAATGGCTCCTTCGGATCCAGTACGCGCACCTGCCGGCCACGGTTCACCAGCAGCTGATCGTACTCTTCCTGTAATGCTGACAGATCCTCAGTCTGCAAATAGATGGCATATAACCGCTCAAATTCTTCCAGAAATGCCTCTATCAGATCTGCACGGTGCACACGTTTTCCGCACTCCAGCAGCAGGGAACCTGCATGATCCTGCAGTTCTTCCGGGAAGCTTTCATTGTGCACATTAATTCCGATTCCGATCACTATATGGTTGATATAGTCAAACTGTGCACTCATTTCCGTAAGAATACCACAGATCTTCTTACCATTTATGACAATATCATTCGGCCATTTAATCAAAGCCTCTGCTCCCGTCACCCGGTGCATTGCATTTGCCACTGCCATCGCTGTCACGAGGGTCAGCATGGATGCATGGTTCGGATTGATGTCCGGTTTGAGCATAAGTGTCATATAAATTCCCGTTCCCGGAAGGGAATCCCATGACCGTCCGCGACGTCCTTTTCCCGCAGTCTGCTGGTCCGCTACCACAAAAGTTCCGGACGGATGTCCTTCTTCTGCCAGTTCTTTTGCTTTCGTATTCGTGGAATCAATCTTGTCAAAATAATACGTTTCCGCGCCTGCCCATTCGGTCTTTCGGATGCTTGCCAGCTCCACTTCGTCCATACGGTCCGGCACAGATACCAGATGATATCCCTTATTCTGCACCGCCTCAATCTCATAACCGGCCTCTTTCAGCTGGTTAATTGCCTTCCAGACAGCGGTTCGGGATACGCCAAACTGATTGCACAGCTCCTGACCGGACACATATCCGTCCGTCTCACGGAGCAGTCTTAAAATTTCTGCTTTCATAATCATACTTTCCATTCACAAAAATATGTAAACGTTTTTTCTTAGTCAGATAACGTTGCCTTCATGATCGCCTTGATGGAATGCATACGGTTCTCAGCTTCATCGAAGACAACGGAGCGCTCACTTTCAAATACCTCATCGGTCACTTCCAGCTCGGATAATCCAAACTTTTCATAAACCTGTTTTCCGATCGTGGTCTTTAAATCATGGAATGCCGGCAGACAATGCATGAAGATCGCGCTATCCTTTGCATTTTTGAATGCATCGGCATTGACCTGATACGGTTTCAGGTCATTGATACGCTCTGCCCATACTTCTTCCGGTTCACCCATGGATACCCATACATCTGTATAAATGACATCAGCATCCCTGGTTGCTTCCGCAACACTGTCTGTCAGTGTGATGGTTGCTCCTGTCGTAGATGCCACGTCCACACAATAATCCACAAGCTTCTTGTCCGGATAATATTTTGGATTGGTGCAGGCAACAAAATGCATACCAAGCTTTGCACAGGTAACCATCAGGGAATTGCCCATATTGTAACGGGCATCCCCCATGTATACAAACTTCACACCCTTAAGTTTTCCAAGATGCTCCTTGATGGTAAGCATATCGGCAATCATCTGTGTCGGATGGGATTCATTGGTCAGTCCGTTCCATACGGGAACCTTGGAGTATTTCGCCAGTTCCTCTACGATATCCTGTCCAAAGCCACGGTATTCGATACCCTCGAACATGCCTGCCAGTACTCTGGCGGTATCGGCGATGCTTTCTTTTTTACCGATCTGGGATCCGGTAGGATCCAGATAAGTGGTACCCATTCCCAGGTCATGCGCTGCCACTTCAAAAGCACATCTGGTACGGGTACTGGTCTTCTCGAAGATCAGAGCCACATTCTTGCCTCGGAGGGTATCTACGGGGATTCCTTTTTTCTTTTTATCTTTCAGGTCTGCCGCCAGGTCCAGCAGATATTCGATCTCTTCCGGTGTAAAGTCCAGTAATTTCAAAAAATCGCGTCCCTTTAAATCCATAATACTCCTCTTTTCCGAGGCTTCGGCCTCTGTATTATTTTTAGATATATGTAATCAATATACTTCATTATCCGGTGTTTTTCAACCCCTCGCAGCATACACTTTATGCCACGTTTCCTGATCCTTGGAGCAAAAAAGGATCCCTACCGGCATTCCGGAAGAGATCCTCTTTGATCTGTCTGATTCTATTCGGTATGACTTTTATTCTGCTTTTTTGCCGGCTGCTGCCTTGAAGGTCTCTGCTATGCTGGCAATGCCCTGCAGCTCTGCGGGGAGCAGGATGGTGGTGGCCTGACCATCCGCTACTTTCTCGAATGCTTCCAGGCTCTTTAACTTCAGGACTGCGGCATCTGCACCCGCTTCCTTCAGCATCTTGATACCGTCGGCATTCGCCTGCTGCACCTTGAGGATGGCTTCGGCTTCACCTTCTGCCTCGCGGATCATCTTCTCCTTCTCTGCCTCTGCACGGAGGATGGCTGCCTGCTTATCTGCCTCTGCGCGAAGGATGGCGGATTCCTTGGCACCTTCTGCCTCCAGGATCTTAGCCTTTTTCTCACCTTCAGCACGGGTTACGGCTTCACGTCTCTCACGCTCTGCCTTCATCTGTTTCTCCATGGCGTTCTGGATCTCTGCGGGAGGGATAATGTTCTTCAGCTCTACACGGTTCACCTTGATACCCCAGGGATCGGTAGCAATATCCAGTGCTGCACGCATCTTGGTATTAATGGTCTCACGGGAGGTCAGGGTCTGATCCAGCTCCAGGTCACCGATGATGTTACGCAGGGTGGTGGCAGTCAGATTCTCGATCGCCATCATAGGGTTCTCTACGCCATAGGTGAACAGCTTAGGATCGGTGATCTGATAGAAGACTACGGTATCGATCCGCATGGTTACGTTATCTTTGGTAATTACGGGTTGGGGCGGAAAATCCGCTACCTGCTCCTTTAAGTTAACTTTTCTGGCAACCTTGTCGATAAACGGGATCTTTAAGTGAAGTCCTACATTCCAGGTTGCCTGGTAAGCACCCAGGCGCTCGATGACGTAAGCCTTTGCCTGGGGAACTACCTTAATACAGGATACGAAGATACATAATACTAAAACGGCAATAATGATCAATGCTAACATTTTTCCTCCTTCTGCGTACGTTTGTGTACGCTGCGTACCCCTTGTACGCACTTTTCCCTCATGTATTGGTTCTACACGATTCTTACGCCTGCGGCTCTGATAGGTTTTCCGTCACTTTTGCCATCTGGGGATCCACTTTAACGATCAGCTTGACCCCGTTGACTGCCACAATGTCCACCACGGTCCCGGGCTGTAAATTCATCCCGTCCGCTTCGGTTCTGGCACTCCATTCCTGTCCACCTACCGTCACCTGGCCGATGCCCTGCAGATTGTCGATCTCACTGGTCACGATTGCCTGTCTGCCGATCATGCTTTCCACATTCGTCCTTACGCGGTCTCTGTTAAAATATCTGACTGCGATGGGTCTGGTGAAAAATAACAGCAGCAGAGATACTGCAAAAAATAGCAGGATCTGTAACCAGACCGGTCCATGAAATGCGGCAACGATCACTGCAACCACTGCGCCTCCGGCGAACCATATGCTCGTCAGTCCCAGCGTAGCGACTTCCACACCGATCGATACGATCAACACCACAAGCCACAAGGTTACCATTTCACTCATGTAATCACTCCTTTGGTTTTGTAGTTGTATCCAGTGTACTACAAATGTATGTGTATGGCAACTGCAACCTTCGCACGATACTTATGGTTATTGTGCTGTCTGTAGATGTCTTTGTAGTCAAAAAGACGGCATCCCCTTTGGGGCACCGCCTCTTTTGTTGTAACTTTGTGATTTTAATAGAATACATGATTACCGATCACGATTCCGTCACGGCCGTTGTTACGTCTGAAGTGTGTCAGATCTCCCACATTGGATACGCCGGAGATGGCTTCTTCCGCTGCCTTGATGCAGCTTGCGTTGATCTTGCCGGATTCGTATACGGTATTTACCTTACCGTTCAATGCCGGAGTGAACTGTCCGGACGCATAGATCACACCATGAATGCTACTCGGGTAAGCGCCGCTTCGTACACGGTTCATAACAACAGCACCTACTGCCAGCTGTCCTTCGTAGCTTTCACATCCTGCCTCGCACTGGATCAGTGCTGCCAACAGCTGCGTGGTATCCGCATCGGTGGTGTATTCGCCGTAGTTCACATGACGTTTTGCTTCACGCTCTGCGGCTTCTCTTGCTTTGATCTCCTCTAAAGTCTCACCGGAGTCGATCTGGAAATCCACTGTTACATACTCCGCAGACACATATCCGTCTGCTCCTTCGTAGTCGATGCAGACCCATTCGGGATTACTGTTATCTACCACATCCACTATATCGCCCTTGGGAAGAAGTCCCAGAACTCCGGCCTCCTGATCCGCCTCAGTTCTCACACGAAGAGTCTCCGTGTTGATCTGTGCGATCATTCTGCCCACATCATTGGCCAGTGCCTTCGCATCATCCCCGAACAGGAGATATTCGTCTTTGGCCCAGCCGATCAGCGTACCGGACTGGATCTTGGTCCAACCGTCCCTGCGCTCTAAAATCGTACCTCCACAGTCTTTGTACAGCTTGCCGACCTTGGAAGCATCCTCACTGGCATCGCTTCGTACATTCACGGCATCTCTTACGTTTGCCATGACCAGCCCGGAACTGATCTCTTCCTCAGAGGGGAATGTCAGATTCAGTTCCTGCACCGTTGCATTGATGACCTCAGTACTGTTTTTGGAACCGGGGTCTAAGATCGATGCGACACCACCGTTCAGATCATTGACATAGTTTTTAGTATTGCTTGCCTGTGCGGTCATGCTCATTTGCATGCTCAGGAAGATAGAACAGAGCAGTCCTGCACATACAACCAGCATTCTTCTGCTTTTTGTCATCTTGATACACGCCTTTCCCACAGGAAAATTCCCCGGACGGGGTGGTATACCTGCGGATCTCCCAGTGAATAGTATATGATGTATTTCTTAATATTTTCACCAGTTTGTTACAAAAATATTAAATTTGTTACGCGGAATATCATAGCAGATGACAAAATTTTTGTCAAGTTATGGAGGGTAGGCGCTATTTAGCCATGACAGCTCGGCTTGCGCCATTCGCAAAGTCGCGTTATCACGCTTTTCGTCACTGCGTGACTACCTTTGCTCATGAACCGGCGCTCAACTCATGAACATATTCGTTCACAAAATCATGTTAACATGATTTTTGCTCTCGACTCTGTTCATGGTCGAGCTGTCACTACATACATTTCGACTTCTCGATGCAGGCGTCCATGGCATCCATCACAGCGGCACGCATGCCCTTCTCTTCCAATACTTTGACTGCCTGGATGGTGGTACCTCCGGGAGAACATACCATATCCTTTAATTCACCGGGATGTTTTCCGGTCTCCAGCACCATTTTGGCACTGCCGAGTACGGACTGTGCTGCAAATTCATAGGCCTGTTTTCTGGGCATTCCGGCTGCCACAGCTTCATCCGCCATGGCCTCAATAAACATAAATACATATGCGGGAGAGCTTCCGCTGACTCCCACGACCACATCCATCAGACGCTCCGGTACGACACTTGCGATGCCGAAGGAACGGAGCAGGGAAAGCACCTGCTCTGTCTCATCCTCCGTGACATTTTCTCCGATGCATACACCGGTACAGCCCTCCAGTACCAGGGCCGGCGTATTGGGCATGCAGCGGATCAGCTTAAGCTCCGGTCTGCCAAATGCATCCTTCAGATACTGTAGATTCCTGCCTGCTGCGATACTGACGATCAGGGTATCGGCCTTAACAGCATCCTTGATCTCGGCGATCACTTCCGGGAAAAAGATAGGCTTTACGGCTAAGAACAGGATATCTGCCTGCTCAGCCACGGCAGCATTGTCTGTTGTTGTGTTAATATTAAATTTTGTTTTAACTTTTTCTGCAGTTGTTTCTGTCTTAGAGGAACCGATGATGTCCTCCGGCTTTGCAATGCCCTTCTGCAGCATGCCGCCGATCATTGCCGTTGCCATATTTCCCAATCCGATAAATCCAATCTTCATAATATCTGTCCTCCTGCTCTGTTTTCTATCTAACTAAATATCATATAGCCCCGAACCGCTACTATACCTACAGGTTTCGCTGTCTGTGCGCCTCATACATCAAAAGAGCCGCTGCGATCGAGGCATTCAGGGATTCCACCTTACCCTCCATGGGGATTTTGAGGTATTGCCCGGCCTGGTCGGAGATCTCTTTGGTCAGTCCGTTTCCTTCATTGCCGATGAGGAATGCGGTGGGCTCCCGGAAGGAAAAGCTATCGTAATATTTCTGTCCCTTCAGGTGTGCCGCATAGGTATGGATCCCTCGCTCATGCATCTGCGTCAGCACCGTGGATAGTTCCGGCACATAGACAAACGGTACCCGGAATATGGAGCCCATGGTGGCCCGTATGGTCTTGGGATTGAAGATATCCACAGTCTGTTGGTTCATAATAACGCCCGTTATTCCTGCTCCTTCCCCGGTACGTATCATGGTTCCCAGGTTCCCGGGATCCTGTAAATTCTCCAAGATCAAAAATAAAGGCTCCGGCTGTTCCAAAAGCTGTGTCAGATCATAGGAAGGCTGCTCCAACACGGTGAGGATCCCCTGGGGAGTCTGGGTATCTGCCATTTTTGCAAATACCTCCAGGGATACGGTCTCATAGCCGGTCTGCTGAAGCTTGTCCCAGAATGCAGTATCGCCGTTCTGTGCGTTCCGGCGGAGCTTCTGCTCCAGTTCTTCTGTGAGATAGACCTCTCTTACGCTTTTTACCGGCGCTTCCTCACACATCCTGACGCCCTCCGCCAGGAATACGTGATCCTTACGCCGTTCCTTCGCCTTCGTCTGCCACTGCACGACCTGTTTTACTTTTGCATTGTTGCTGCTTGTGATCATATCTGTCTGCTCCCTGCTATATGTCCATAATAATGCATAATAATGCGATTTTTCGTGCTACGCACTCTCAAAATCGCAACATCCATTCGTATTCCGGACTATCGTCCTTCATACTCATGTCTGTTTACTCCTCTCATAGAATGCATCCCCTGTCTGCAAGCAGACGTGATGCATTCTATGGATGAGTTTATTATAGTCAAAAAGGCGCTTCCACGCAATGGGAAACGCCTTTGTCTTCGTATCCGTTCAGACATGAGTAGAAAAATATGCGTAGTGTGCAAGCACCCACGCATATTTTCTATTCATGATGTCTGAACTGTTAAATTAGATGGAAAGTAAACGAGATACCTCGAACTGATAATCGTTGATACCCTTCTCCATCTGCAGTGCATCCTCAATATCAAAATCGATGAATTCACCGTGCTGGTATCCAACGACACGATTGGTCTTGCCTTCCAGCATGATGTCTACTGCGTAAGCACCCATGATAGATGCATAGTAACGATCCTTCGCAGTAGGGCTTCCTCCACGCTGCATGTAACCTAAGATCGTAGCACGGGTCTCAATACCGGTAGCTGCCTCGATACGGCGTGCCATGGAAGTGGAATGTCCGATTCCCTCGGCATTGATGATGATGTGATGGGTCTTGCCATGCTTACGGTTGGTAATGATATTATTGATAATATTCTGTTCGTTGTAATCGTACTTCTCGGGAAGCAGGATATCCTCGGCGCCGTTGGCAATACCGCACCACAGAGCAATGTATCCGGCATTTCTGCCCATTACCTCGATGATACTGCATCTCTCGTGAGAGGAAGAGGTATCCTTAACTTTATCAATAGCCTGCATTGCAGTGTTCACTGCGGTATCGAAGCCGATGGTGTACTCAGTACATGCGATATCCAGGTCGATGGTTCCGGGAAGGCCGATGGTGTTGATGCCCAGTCTGGACAGAGCCTGTGCTCCACGATAGGAACCGTCACCACCGATGACAACGATACCGTCGATACCGTGCTTTTTACAGATCTCAGCGCCCTTTTTCTGTCCTTCCGCTTCCTTGAACTCCAAACAACGTGCGGTTCCTAAGATGGTACCACCGCGCTGGATAATATCGGACACATCCTTGGCTTCCATATCTACAATCTCTTCATTCAAAAGACCCTGATAACCTTTTTTAATACCCTTAACCTTCAGTCCTCTTGCAATGGCTGTACGAACAACTGCACGGATAGCAGCGTTCATTCCCGGTGCATCACCGCCGCTGGTCAGTACGCCGATCGTCTTAATCTCTTTTGCCATGACTGTTACCTCCTAAGTAAACGAACGAATAATTTTCTCTTCTCGATTCTTTATTTTAATCTATTTTTGAGCGGTTTTCAATAGGTTTCGTTATAAATTTAACATTTTCTTTTCCAAACTGCGATGCAAGCTTTTCCATTAATGTCTCATCGGCTTTTACCCTGAGATTTGCAGGCAGGATCTTGATGTTTTTAATATCTCTCAGGTAGATCACCACATCGTCATTGCCGTCGGAGTCAGCGATGGCCTGTAACAATTCCTGTTCTCTGGCCTTATAGGCTTCCATATTGGGAAACTGGATCCAGGCCCCCGCGGGCATGCCTTTTTTCTGCCCGGTTCCGGCGTTCTGCGGCCGCTGACCCGGTTGTGTCTGTTCCACTGTTCGGCCTGTCTGTCCGCCTGACATGGCACCGACCGGCTGCTGCCCACTGCCGTTCCCATTTCCATAGGATCCGCCGCGGCTGCCTCCCCGGCCTCCGTAATTCCTTGGGAACAGTGGCTGGTTCGCCGCTCTGGCTTCCTGTGCATCCTCGAAGCTGATGATCTGGTCGCAGATCAGCTTGCCGTCCTTGTCCTCTTCCAGGGACACTCTGCCCCGGATGAACACTTTGGCATCCTCTGTAAGCAAAGTGTTGTAGCGCTCGTATACCTGGGGAAATACCACGACTTCCACGTTGCCGATCAGATCCTCCACATTTAAAAATGCCATGATCTTGTCGTTCTTGGTGTATTTTACGTTTTTGTCCGCGATCAGTCCACCGATGACTGCATTCGCCTGATCCTTGACCAGTTCCACCTCTCCGGACTCTTCATCCAGCGCAAAGTCTCCGGCGGTATTGCTGATGCAGTTCTGCCACAGCTCCTGGTATTCCTCCAAAGGATGACCGCTGACATAGACACCCAGGACCTCTTTTTCAAAGCCAAGCAGCATTTCCTTGCTGTATTCACCTACATTCGGCATCCGGATATCAAATTCTTCCTTATCTTCTTCGCCGGCGATATCAAACAGGGAAATCTGTCCTGCCAGGTTGTTTTTCTTGTCATGGGCGATGTGATCCGCGATCTGCACATAGACGCTCATGAACTGTTTTCTGGTGCCGCCCAGTCCGTCCATGGCTCCTGCTTTGATCAGGTTCTCAATGGCCCGCTTATTCATCTCTTTTTTGTCAGACATGCGGGTGATGAAGTCCTTCAGGTTTGTGAAGGGGCCTCTCTCCTTACGCTCCTGCACCAGGCTGTCGATGACCGGACGTCCCACACCTTTGATGGCCGTCAGGGCATAGCGGATCTTGCCGTCTGTCACAGAGAATCCGGCTTCTCCCGCATTTACATCCGGCGGCAGAATGGCGATATTCATGTTCCGGCAGTTCAAAATATACTCCGATACTTTTTTCGGGTTATCGATGACGGAGGTCATCAGTGCCGCCATGAATTCTACGGGATAATAGTATTTTAAATACGCCGTCTGATAAGCCACCACCGCATAACAAGCCGCATGGGACTTGTTAAACGCATACTTGGCGAAATCCATCATGGTATCGTAGATCTGTCCTGCGGTCTGTTCATCAATGCCGTTGGCGATACAGCCGGGGACATTCTCCTCCGGATTGCCGTAGATGAAGTTCGCCCGCTCTTTTTCCATGACGGCCTGCTTCTTTTTACTCATGGCACGGCGCACCAGGTCGCTTCGGCCCAGAGTATATCCCGCCAGGTCACGGACGATCTGCATTACCTGCTCCTGGTATACGATACAGCCGTAGGTGGGTTTCAGGATCGGCTCCAGCTGAGGACAGGCATAGGTCACATCCTCCGGATGGTTTTTCCCCTGGATATACTTCGGGATAAAATCCATAGGACCCGGACGATACAGAGAAATACCGGCCACTACATCCTCCAGATTCTGGGGACGCAGTTCCTTCATGAAGCTCTTCATCCCGGCACTTTCCAGCTGGAACACACCTTCCGTTCTGCCGGTGCCGATGGAAGCCAGTACTTTCGGGTCATTATAGTCTATGGCATCCACATCAATGTGTCTGCCGGTGGTATTCTCTATGAATTTTACAGCATCATGGATCACGGTCAGGGTACGCAGTCCCAGAAAGTCCATTTTCAACAGACCCAGTTCTTCCAGCGTCGTCATGGTAAACTGGGTAACGATGGAACCATCAGAGCCTCTGGACAGCGGCACGAATTCGTCTGCGGATTTCTGACAGATCACGACACCGGCCGCATGCATAGAGGTATGTCTGGGCAGTCCCTCCAGTCGCTTACACATATCGATCAGATGGTGGACCTGTTCGTCCTCCTGATAGAGCTTGCGGAATTCCGGATTCATCTCCAGTGCTCTGCTCAGTGTAATGTTCAGTTCGTTCGGCACCATTTTGGCAATAGAATCCACGAACGCATAGGGCAGGTCCATGACACGGCCCACATCGCGGATGACACCTTTCGCCGCCAGAGTACCGAAGGTGACGATCTGTACCACCTTGTCATTGCCGTATTTTCTGCCCACATAATCGATGACCTCCTGTCTCCGTTCAAAGCAGAAATCCACGTCAATATCAGGCATAGAGACACGTTCCGGATTCAGGAATCGTTCAAACAGCAGATTGTAATGAATCGGATCGATGTTGGTGATCTTCAGGCAATATGCCACGATACTTCCCGCCGCGGAGCCTCGTCCCGGTCCCACGGGGATCCCGTGCTCCTTCGCATAATTGATGAAATCCCACACGATCAGGAAGTAGTCCACATATCCCATTCTCTGAATAACGCCAAGTTCGTAATCCAGGCGCTCCCTGAGCGTCTGTCCGGTCTCTCCGGCGGGCTGATCACCGTCGCCGTAGCGTTCTGCCAGTCCGTCATCGCAGAGCTTATTTAAGTAGCTCCAGGAATCGTACCCCTCCGGCACATCGTATTTCGGCAGCTTCGTCACGCCGAATTCAATCTCCACATTACATCGGTCTGCGATCCTCTGGGTATTCTCCACTGCCTCCCAGGCATAGGGGAACAGTCCCTTCATTTCCTCTTCGCTCTTGACATAATACTGTCCGCCCTCGTAGCGCATACGATCCTCGTCCGCCAGCTTTTTGCCCGTCTGCAGGCACAGCAGAATGTCATGAGGGATCGCATCCTCCGCATAGGTATAGTGCACATCGTTGGTGGTCACCAAGGGAATGTCCAGCTCCCTGCTCATCTGGACCAGTTCCATATTCACGGTTCGCTGTTCCGGAATGCCGTGATCCTGTAATTCCAGGAAATAGTTACCCTTACCGAAGCATGCCTCGTATTTGCGGGCCGCCATTCTCGCCTCTTCTTTCATGCCCTTTAAAATAAATCGGGGCACTTCACCTGCCAGACACGCAGACAGCGCAATGATACCCTCGTGAAACTGCTGCAGTACTTCCATATCCACACGGGGTTTATAATAGTAGCCTTCCGTGAATCCACGGCTGACGATCTTCATCAGGTTCGCATAACCGGTATTGTTCTCCGCTAACAGCACCAGATGGTGATAACGGTCCTCTCCACCGGTCAGTTCCTTGTCAAACCGGGAATTGGGCGCCACGTACACCTCACAGCCCAGGATCGGCTTAATTCCTGCTTCCCTTGCCGCACGGTAAAAATCGATCACTCCGTACATAACACCGTGATCGGTGATCGCTGCGCTGTTCATGCCCAGTTCCTTGACTCTGGCTACATATTCTTTAATCTTATTGGATCCGTCCAGCAGAGAGTATTCTGTATGGACATGAAGATGGGTAAACGCCATTTTGCTGTTCCCTTTCTAGTGCAGTTCTTTTGCTTTTTTCACGCATTCCTCATAGGTCGGTCCTACCTGTTCTCTGTGATAGCCCGGAGCAAGCATCGCCGCAAAATACAGATTCTCCAGTGTCTCTTCCTGTGCCGCTGTGGGATGGGAAGGCACCACTACACGGGTGCTCCATACTAGCATACAGCCGGTATACTCCACCATGAAAAATATGGGCTCCATATTTTTCTCCATACGACTGTTCAGTGTCAGTTTATCTTCGCCGGAGATCTCTTCCAGTTTCTTGATATGGGAAGGCTGCGGTTCCTCTACACTGCCGTCTGGCAGGATCACGCACTCGCAGGGCTCCATATCTTCCCTATGTGCATTCATATATTCCATGACAGTCATTCCCACACCTCCTTTGCTCTATCTGTCAGTCTGTTATTCTTCCGCCCGGATCGCCCAGCGCATTTTCGTGGAACGGGCTCTGCCGTTCTGCGCGCATTCTTCTGCCGAGGGCCGCACTACATCTTTGGAATAGTCTGCATAAATTCCGTCCCGGCAGCCTTCTTTCAGTGCTCGTTTTACCAGTTTGTCTTCACCGGAATGGAACGTGAGAATCGCGACTCTTCCTCCGGGTTTCAATGCTCCCGGCAGCTTTTCCATGAACTCATACAATACTTCAAATTCACGGTTCACATCAATACGCAGAGCCTGGAACGTTCTCTGACAGGTCTTCTTGATCGTATCTTTTTTCTCCTTTTCCGGGAGAAAATCCAGGGTCTTCTCGATCACTTCTCTCAGCTTCGTCGTGGTATCGATCCGGTGTCCCTTGCGGATCTCATCGGTGATTGCCTTCGCCAACTCCTCGCAGTAGGGCTCGTCGGAATTCTCATAGAGCATTCCCGCCAGTTCTTCCCTGCTGATCATATCTAAGCGCTCGGCCGCACTGATACCCTGTGTCTGATTCAGTCGCAGGTCCAGGGGTCCGTCCACCTTAAAAGAAAATCCTCTCTCCGGATTATCGATCTGCATAGAAGATACTCCCAGATCCGCCAGGATAAAATCAAATCCACCGGCCTCTTTTGCGATCTCATCTATGGTACAGAAATTCTGCAATTTAATTGTCAGGATATCCTCTCCATACCCGGCATCCGCCAGACGTTTCCTCGTCTTGGCAGACTCTTCCGGATCTACATCTGTGGCATAGATATGACCACGGCCCTGTAACTGTTCCAGCATAGCTTTTGTATGTCCACCGTACCCCAGCGTCGCGTCAAATCCGGTCTCTCCCGGCTGGATCTTCAGAAAATCCAGGATCTCCTGTACCATAATGGATCTATGCATACCTGCGGGCGTATTGCCCTTGCTGATGACATGGGCAATGGTATCTCCGTATTTTTCCGGCTGTAATTCTTTATATTTTTCCTCGTATTTTTTCGGATATTTTCCCTTATACCGCACACGGCGCTTATGGGGTGTCTGTTCCTGCTCCATTCCCATGATTACCTCATTCCAAATTAGTATAATGTGGGCGTCAAAAGCGCAGGCATCCTGCTCGATACCCACGCTTCCTTTTTTGCTTCCTTTTCTCTTAATTAAAGATGTCTTTTATTTTAAATGATGTCTTTTATTATAGTGCGCTCTTGATCGCTGCCATCAATTCATCATAAGTCTCATATGCCGGCAGCTCCGGATGATCCTTTTTGATCTGCTCAGTACTCTTGAACAGGAAACCTGCCTTGCTGGCCTGGATCATACCCAGATCGTTATGGCTGTCGCCGCTGGCGATGGTCTGGAAGCCGATGGACTGCAGTGCCTTGACCGTAGTATATTTGGAATTCTCCACACGCATCTTAAATCCGGTGATCTCTCCGTTCTCAGCTACTTCCAGAGAATTACAGAAAATGGTCGGATAACCTAATTTTTTCATCAGAGGACCGGCAAACTGTGAAAAGGTATCGCTGATAATGATGACCTGGGTAATAGAGCGCAGCTCGTCTAAGAATTCCTTCGCGCCCGGGATTGGGTCGATCTTCGCGATCGTATCCTGAATTTCCTTCAGTCCCAGACCATGCTCCTTCAGTATCCCAATTCTCCATTTCATTAATTTATCGTAATCCGGCTCATCTCTGGTGGTTCTCTTCAGCTCCGGGATCCCACTGGCCTCCGCAAATGCGATCCAGATCTCCGGTACCAGTACTCCTTCCAGATCCAGGCATACAATATTCATATCCATCCTTGTGTCCTCCCAGTAAATTCAAATGTATTTGCGAAAAGTATACCCTATTTTACTGCTTCGTGCAACCATTTACTTTCTTGTTGTAACGTGTTGTATATGTTGTAGTATGTTCTTATGATGCAATGGTGAAGATGACATTCTCTGAGCATTTTTTGAAATTTGCTTGTAATTTTTACTTTTTTTTCCTTATTTTTGTGACATTTTTACTGTTTACTTTGTTCTATATGTGCTATAATAACCATAGTGTGAAAAGAACTTCCGACAAGCTCTCATCTACACCAAACCAACGTAGAGATAGAGGAGGCAATTGTTATGTTGACATTAAAAGCTGAGAAAAGAAATCCTGAGGAAAAGGCAAAGAAATTAAGAAGAGACGGTTTTATCACCGGTGTTCTGTACGGCAAAGAAATGAAGGAAAACGTATCCTTGAAATTCACAGAGAAGGATGCAGCTGCTTTCATTAAAAACGCGAAAGAAGGCACGCAGGCTTATCTGGAACTGGACGGAAAAAATGTAGATGTTCTGGTGAAGAATATTGATTTTGATCCTCTGACGAAGAAATATATGGCTCTGGACTTCCAGGCTCTGGTAGCCGGCGAAGTCGTATCTGCTACCGTTCCTATTGTATATCTGAATGAGGACAAGGTACAGGGTATCTTTGAAGCAGAGTTGTCCGAAGTACATTACAAGGCTGATCCCGCACATCTGTTGGAGCCCATTGAGATCGATCTTGCAACACTGCCCCAGACGACCAAGACCATGTATGTAAAAGACCTGAAGCTAGAGGAGAAGGGCGTCCATGTCACAACCTCCGGTGAACAGCAGCTGTTCCATATCGGTGCATACGGACAGGAAGAGACTGACGAAACCGAAACCGAAGCCGCTGACGAGACGAAATAACCCACTGCAGCAATCATTGATCGTTCCTTGAATACCGCCCGGAGAGTTTTGTGATATACTCCTTTCCGGGTGGTATTTTTGGCTTTGCTAACTTGAGAGTTAGTTGAATACATTGGCAAAATCCACGAACTCCCGGAGCATGCGATA
>ERZ824488.1424-NODE-1424-length-26272-cov-5.828432_pt1 | contig 26272 bp, 27 predicted proteins | sample MGYA00519936_ERZ824488 | MGnify/ENA primary metagenome ERZ824488 (study PRJEB31778, sample SAMEA3449153) | human gut metagenome | biome: human gut; feature: human-associated habitat; material: faeces | place: United Kingdom | collected 2010/2012 ... | reverse complement strand
ACCTTTGTTTGTTATCCACATTATAAATCGGTATCATTTTAACTAATGTTTAACACATTTTTTTATTCTTCTATCTTCTCAAATTGTGAGTTATAAAGATCTGCATAAAAACCTTTTTTCTCTAATAATTCTTCATGAGTTCCTTGTTCAATTATATTACCATCTTTCATTACCAAAATTAAATTAGCATTTCTTATAGTTGATAAACGATGAGCAATTATGAAAGACGTCTTATTCTTAGTAAGTTCATCCATAGCCTTTTGAACTAATTCTTCTGTTCTAGTATCAACACTACTTGTTGCTTCATCAAGAATTAAGAATGGTTTATTTTCAAGCATTGCTCTAGCAATAGTTAAAAGTTGCTTTTGTCCTGCTGATAAAGATTCTACTTCACTAAGTACTGTATCATAACCCATAGGAAGAGATTTAATATAGTGATCTAGTCCTACAACTTTACATACCCTTTTAATATCTTCATCAGAAATATCTTTATTATTATACATAATATTTTCTTTTATTGTACCATTAAAAAGCCATGTGTCTTGAAGTACCATACAAAATAAATCATGTACATTTTCCCTTGTTAAATCTTTAACATTAATACCATCAATAAAGATATCACCATTTGTTATATCATAAAACTTCATAAGTAAATTAACCATTGTCGTCTTACCGGCACCAGTTGGTCCCACAATAGCAATTTTCTCTCCAACTTTAGCAACAGCTGAAAAGTTCTTAATTATTATTTTATTCTCATCATAACCGAAAGTTACATTTCTAAATTCAATATTACCTTTAGCTTTTTCACGTTTTAAATGCTTAGTAGCTTTTTCAGATGTCATTTCCTCTTCTTCTAAAAAAGCAAATACTCTTTCTGAAGCCGCTGCGGTACTTTGAAGTGAAGTAGTAACTTGAGCTATTTGAGTAAGAGGATTAGCAAATAATCTAACATAAATCATAAAAGCCACGATTACTCCAAAAGTGATTTGATCATTCATAACTAAAAGTGCCCCCACTATACAGACTGCCACATAACCAAAGTTACCTATAAAAGACATAATCGGAGGCATAAGTCCTGATAAAAATTGACTTTTACGTGCACTTTTATAAAGTTTATCATTTATTTTATCAAATTTTTGAGTTGCTTCTTTTGTACCATTATAAGCTTTTACCACTTCATGACCAGAATATATTTCCTCAATATGACCATTAATATTTCCTAGTTCATCTTGTTGAGCTTTAAAATATTTTTGAGATTTTACTAAAATTACACTCATCAAAGCAAAACCTATCAAACTAGAAAGTACTGCAGTTATTGCCATAACAGGATCAGTCACAAACATCATAATTAAAGCCCCTATAAACAAGGTAATTGAGCTTACCAAAGTACCAATACTTTGATTTAAAGTGTTACCAATAGTATCAACATCATTAGTAACTCTTGATAAAACATCACCATAACTAGTTTTATCAAAATATCCAAGTGGTAATCTATTTATCTTTTTTGATATTTTATCTCTTAATTGATATGAAAATTTATTGGTTACCGTAGCCATAATAAAGCCTTGAATATAACCAAAAATTGTACTTAAACTATAAATTATTATTAAAAATATTCCTATTTTTGTTATTCTGTCTAAATCTATCCCTGTAACCATTCCTTCAGTAATAATATCTGTAATATCACTTAATTTTCCTGGACCTATTATTGAAAAGATTGCACTAATCATTGCCAATATAAACGCTGGAATTATTAAAGGAAGAAAAGGTTTTAAATTTACAACAAGTTTCTTCATAGAGCCTTTAAAATCTGTCGCACTCTCTACACTTCTTCTAGGCATTTTCTATTTCCTCCTTACTTAATTGTGATAAAGCTATTTCTTTATACACTTTACAATTCTTAATTAAATCTTTATGTTTTCCCTTTCCAACAATTTTTCCATCTTCAATAACAATTATTTGATCAGCATTTTTTATAGTTCCAATTCTTTGAGCCACTATTAAAGTAGTAGCATCCTTAGTATATTTTTTTAATTCTTTTCTTAACGTTAAATCTGTTTTATAATCAAGTGCTGAAAATGAATCATCAAAAATATAAATTTCTGGATCCCTAGCAATAGCTCTAGCTATTGAAAGTCTTTGCTTTTGACCTCCACTTATATTAGTACCACCACGAGCTATTTTTTCTTTATATTTATGAGGCATTTTTTCTACAAATTCCTTACCTTGAGCTACCTCAATAGCTTTTTTCATTTTATCTACACTGAACTTCTTATTATTCTTCTTTCCATAGCCAACATTTTCAAGTATTGTTCCTCTAAACATAACAGCTTTTTGAGGAATATACCCTAGTTTATCGTAAAGAGCTTCTTCTTCATACTCTTTAACATTAATTCCATCTACTAAAACTTCTCCTTCAGTTGCATCATAAAATCTTGGAATTAAATTAACTAAAGTACTTTTTCCACTTCCAGTTGAACCAATAAATGCCACTGTATCACCTTTGTTAGCTTTAAAACTAATATCCTTAAGTAAGTATTCCTCAGCATCAGGATACTTAAATGATACATCTTTAAATTCTACTGTCCCAACTTCTACTCCTTCAGTTTTATCACCATATCTAATACTATTTTTGGTATCCAAAACTTCTAATACTCTACGAGCAGCTACACTAGCTCTTGGATAAAGAATAAATATTATTGTTAACATCATAAATGACATAACTACTTGCATAGCATAAGATGAAAATACCACCATATCACTAAATATATTTATTTTATCAAGCATATTGGCTTCATTTATAAGATAAGCTCCAATAAAATAAATAGATAAAGTAAGTCCCTGCATAATAAGCTGCATTACTGGTGACATAATAGCCATTATTCGCTGAGCAAATAAATTAGTATTAGTAAGATCTAGATTAGCTTTATCAAATTTTTTCTCTTGATAGCTTTCTGCATTAAAAGCTCTTACTACTCTAATACCTGTTAAATTTTCTCTAGTAATTCTATTTAAATTATCAGTAAGTTTTTGAATTACTTTAAATTTAGGTAAAGCTACTAAAACTATCGTAAATATCATTACAAGTAATACAATTACTGCTATAAAAGTAGCAATACTCCAACTAAAATTCTTACCTGCTATTTTAGTTATTGCCCAAACTGCCATAATTGGAGCTTTAATAATTACCTGAAGTCCAATAGCAATAAACATTCCAACTTGAGTAATATCATTAGTAGTTCTAGTAATTAAACTACTAGTAGAAAATTTCTTAATTTCTTCCATTCCAAAATTTTCTACTTTTAAAAATACATCTCTTCTTAAAGTTTTAGCAAATTTAGCAGCCACATAAGATGCAAAATATCCTACAACAAACGAAGATGCTAAGCTTCCTAAAGCACAGAGAACCATTCTAATACCAGGATCTAAAACATCACTAATTGTACTTCCTTCTGTTTGCACATATTTAGTAATCTCTGTCATATAATCTGGTATCTTTAAATCTAAAAAGACCTGAAAAGTTACAAAACAAATACTTATTAATATACAAATTATTTCTCTTTTTCCTAATTTTTTAGCAAGTTTTAACATATTTCCTCCTCATCTCAATATTTAATATTATTCAAATTTGTTTTTATTTTTTCCAAAATTTTAAAAAACTGTTCTTGTTCTTCTTCACTTATATCATTTAAAAGACATTTTTCTACTTGTTTAATTTTTTTCTCAAACTGTTTCACATAATTTAAACCCTTATCAGATAAAATAATTTTTTTTAATCTCTTATCATCCAAAACAGCTATTCTTTTGATTAAATTCTCTCTTTCCATAATCTGCAATATCTCTGTTGTTGTTGATCTTCTTATATTAAGTATTTTTTCAATATCTTTTTGTAAAATATCTTTCTTACTTTGATTTTTAGCAACATAAATCAAAATAAACATTTGATTATCAGTAAGATTATAATCTAGGCTTTGATGTATAGTTCTTTTTATTGTATTTGCTATTATCTTAAAAGATACTCCTAGTCTTTTTTTATCCACCATTTTTGCTCTCCTTTTTGTTAGGATACTAACATTATATTATTATAAAAATAGGAAGTCAACATCTTTCACATACTTTTCATCTAAAAATAAACCCCATACTTAAGTATGAGATTTATCAATATTATTTTTATAGGTATTAAAATCAATAACCTTAGCCATTCGTACCTTTGGTTTAGAAGAATCAAGCGTATTATCTATATTTGTAATATTATTATACATTATATATAACACTTGTAAATCTCTGCTTAAATCCATTAAAGTCTCAGTAGCTATTCTCTTTTTATCTTTTAATATTTTAATTAAATCTTTATATTGTATATAAAGACTAAGTTTTATTTCACTATCTAATTTCATATGAGAAAATGTTTCAAAAAAACTACTCATACTTTCTAAATTAAAAACAAAATCATAACAATCAGAATTAAATACTTCTCCCTCATCAGTTAAATATAATCTTTCATCTGTTTCAATATCTCTATAAAGCTCTACTATCTTTTTACCATTTACACTAAAACTACGATGTTCTTTTTCCAGTAAAACTAATCCTTCATAATATTCTAATTCATCTAAATCAAAATTATAATTTTCCATTTTTCTAAATCCAAAATAAATATTATCAGTAACTACTTCTTTCAACCTTATCGCCCTCTATCTAAATTTAACTTTTTTACTATTCTAATATAAAACCACATTATTTTCAAGTAGCAAAAAAATAAAAGGCTTTAACCTTTTATTTTTAGCATGCTCTAAACGAACTTAAAATAATTGCTAGTAATATATATAATACTACTGCTATTATAAGACCAGATGATCTTGGTGCGCATGGTTGAGTTGTATTAACATTCTCTTCACAACAATCTCTGTTATTCATAAATTACACCTCCTTAAATCCAAGCACCTAGTATAATTATTAGTAAGATAAATAAAACTAATACGATTGCTGATGATGAAACATAATTCATATTTATTCCTCCTTTTTTTCTTGTTCTAGATTATTTTATGGGAAATAGGTTAATTTTGTGAATATATATGTCTAATTATTGTCAAGAACGTTTATTTTTGTTATGATAGATATGTAGTTTTAAAAGGAGGAAATAATGAAAAACTGGAAAAAAATTTTTATACTTGCTATCATCATGGTAGCAGTAGTAGGATGTGGCGAAATACCAACTCTTAAAAATGGAGAACAAAAAGTAGCATCTTTAGAAAATGGTGGAGTTTCAGCGGATAGTTTATATACCGTCTTGAAAAATAAATATGGAGCAGAAGCCTTTGTTGATTTATTAGATACTGAAATTCTAAATGACAAATATGAAGAAACTGATGAAGAAAATGAATATATAGATTCTCAAATTGAAGATTTAAAATCATCAGCTGAAGAAAATGATATTGCTTACGAAGACCTTTTATCATATTATGGTTTTGAAAATGATGATGATGTTAAAGAATATTTAACTCTTACTTATCGTCGTAATCTTGCCGTAAATGAATATGTTGAAAAAGATATCAAAGATAGTGAAATAGAAGACTACTATGAAAATGAGGTATATGGTGATATTGAAGTTAAACATATCTTAATCGCTCCAGATACTACTGATGATATGACTACTGAAGAACAAGAAGCTGCTGATGAAGAAGCTAAAAAACAAGCTGAAGATATTATTGAAAAACTTGATGATGGCGAAGACTTTGACAAATTAGCCGAAAAATATTCTGATGATTCTTCTACTGCTAGTGATGGTGGTAGTTTAGGCTGGATTTCAACTGGTGATATGGTTGATGAATTCGATGCTGCAGCATTTGCTCTAAAAAAAGGAGAATATACTGATAGCCCTATCAAAACAACTTATGGATATCATATTATCTATAAATTAGATGAAAAAGAAAAACCTGAACTTGATGATGTTAAAAGTGATATCTTAGAAGATTTAGTAAGTGAAAAATTAAATGCCGATCCTACCCTATACTATGAAACATTAGAAAACATTAGAGAAGATGCTGGCCTAAAATTTGAAGATAGTGAACTTAAAAAAGCTTATAATGAATATATGACTAGTCTAAAAACTCAAGCTAGCTCAAGTAACGAAACTACTAGTGAATAAAAAAGTGATTTTCATCACTTTTTTAATTGTTATAAAAACCCTTTTGACTAAGTTTTTGTTTTATTTTAAATTCTAATTCCTTACCACTATATTTTTTTGATAATTTGTTATATAGTTTATCATATTCTTTTTTATATAAATCATCTTCATCTATAGAAACATTATTTAAATATTTTAAAATATCTTCTTTATAGAAACCTTTATTTATAAGTTTATTAAGTATATTATTTTTAAGCATTACCTCTGACTTGTTTTTATTAAGTTTAATCTCTTTTTTTATATATTTTTCGATTTTTTCCTCTTGCTTTTCTTTAGTATATATCTTTAAATTCTCTAAGATAATAGTCTTATCTATTCCTAATTTTTCTAAATCATTTTTAATTTTTAAAGGACCAACATTTTTTAAATATATTTGATCATTTATGTAAGAAACAGTATAAACATTATCATCTAAATATTTATCAGCTTCTAACTTTAAAATAACTTTATCTATAATGTTTTTAGCATAATTATTTTTAAGTAGATAAACCCGAACCTCCTTAGGAGTACGAAGTTTAGTTTTTATGTATTTTATTGCTAAATAATAAGCTTCATAATAATCATTATCTTTTAAATATAAATCTAACTTTTTTTCATCAATTTCTTTTAAAGCTAAAATATTATATTTCAAAATTACATCCTCATAAATTATATAATCTTTATCATCAATAGTTACTTTATATTTTCCATTTGTTAAATAACGATATTTTTCTATTTTCATATTACTTCTCCTTAAAATAAAAAAGTCTAATTCTTTTTAATTTCAATTAGATCTTTTTCCACTTCCTCTAATGCTCTACCAATAGGTTTTTTTGATATATAATCCTGCTCTTTCATTTGTAAATGATGAGTTTCTTTTATTTCATTACTTCTTTGAGCTGCAATATGCACTAAACGATATTTAGAATCAACATGCAAAAGTAATTTGTCAATTGAAGGATATATCACTATTATCACACTCCCTATATTAAGAATATATTATATTTAAAAACATGACAAGCAATTAGTGTAAATTAGACAATATTTTACATTTAATTTTTTATAGTACTTAAAATTTCTTCATAAAATCTTTCACTCTTCAATGTTAAAGGATATTTATTAGAAATTGAAATTAAATAAAGTGCTGCCAAAAAATCTTTTTGAAAAATTAAAGCAATATTAAATAATTTTTTATATACTTCTTCTTTATCACTAGTATTCATATATTTATTATAAATATATCCTATAAGCATTTTCCCTTTTAAATTCTTATCAAGCGTAATATAATCCAATGTTTTAACTTCTCTAATAAGCTTTCTATTAAATGCATCAATATTATATATTTTTTCCTCAGGAAGTTCAAAAATAGTTGCTAAATACTCTAAAGAATTATTTATCTCTTTATCTATTTTTTTATTTTGTTTTATATTTAAAAATATATTTTGATATCTTTTATTTTTTAATATCTCTGTTAAAGTAATACTCTTTTTATCAGAAAGTAAAATCTTTTTAATTAGCTTTATATAATAATCACTAATTTTATTATAATTATTATCTAAAGCCCCTTTCTTAAAAGTATAAATATTGCCCTCTAGTTTTTTATAATGTTTCATTGTATCATTATAACCTATTTTTATATTCCTACGAGCTATTTCTGGATCAAAATTAAGAGTAAAATGCTCTTTATTTTTATTCTTTATGTAATCTATTTTAACAGTTTTATCCTTTACTTTTTGTTTTATTCCAATAGCTGCCAAATCAACTGCAATAACCTCATCTGCCCCCATATCCACAGCTAAATTAATAGGTAAATTATCATAATAACCACCATCTATATAATATTCACCATCTATCTCCTTTTTTTCAACAGCTGGAAAACAAGTAGCAGAAGCAATAATATAAGAAACAAGTTTTCCTTTAGGAATCCTTTCTTTAGTAAGCATTTTAGGAACTCTATTTTTTAAATTAACTGTAACTAAACCATAATCAATCTTAGATTTTCTTACCTTTTCCTCATCTATTACTTTCGTAATAAATCCTTCAGCTTTATCAAATTTTAAACCTTTATTTTCAAATATTTCTTTTGCAGCTTTTGTATAATCACTAGGTTTTTCTAAGTCATAATTTAAAACTTCTGTTGTCTTAATACTAAGCCACATCTTTTTAGCTTTTTTATAATCTCCTGCTACTAAAAGAGCTCCATTTATTGAACCAATTGAAGTACCAGTAATAATATCTATTTTTATTCCTAATTTTTTAAGTGCTTTATACACTCCAAGTTGATAAGAACCTTTAGCACCGCCCCCTGATAACACTAAAGCACGCATCAATAACCACCTCTATTATATTATATCATAAAGAGGCAAAATTTATTTAACTTGTTACCGTAAACCATGTTAAGTATTTAAGTTTATTAGTTAATGCTTTTCTTACTAAGTTATTAACTAACAAATTAAAGAAATATTCATCTTCACAATAAACCTTATCAATATCCCAAATAAGAGTAATAAAATATATATTCATAGAAAGATAGCGATATCTAATTCTATAATAAATTGTATCAAATTTAACATCTTTATAGTTTTCAAAATAAAACTCCGTATGATCATCAGTTAAATAAACTTTATTAGAAATAAGTTTATCAATAGTAGTACCAAGTACATATGCCTCACTATTTCTAAAACAATCAGAATCTTCATTAGTCAAAGATAGAAGTTCCATTCTTAAATTTTTAAATTCTTTATCAAAAATATCTTTCTTTATAAAATAAGAGTTATCCTTTTTAGTTAATAAATCAAAATCAAAGAACTTATCAATCAATTCCTTACCTCTATCATCATAATCAAAAATATCAATTCTCGTAATTAAACCACCCTTTATATACATCCCCATATTATCTATCCTCCTTATTTATAGGAACTATTTTTACAGTATATCCTATTGGTTCTAATATTTTAATTAATGAATTAAGTTGAGGAGAATTTAAATGATTTTCAATTTTAGCTATTTTCTCTCTAACTACTCCAGCCATTTCAGCAAGTGAGGCCTGAGTAAGACCATTATCTTTTCTAAGTTTTATAAAATCACAAATAAATTCATATTCTAAATCTAGTAACAATTTCTCTTTTTCCATATCTATCCTCCAAATAAATTGTACTATATTTGCTACAAAAAGCAATAACAAAAAGACAATTACCAAATATTACCAAAAGAAAAAAGACCATCTTAATAGTCTCTTATATCTCTTCAATTTTCATAAAATTAGTTGTTCTCTTATGAGAAATAGCCGAACCACCAGTAATTAAAATTTTATCTCCTTTAGTAAGTTTAAATATATCTATAGCCTTATTACGAGCAATTTTAATAATTTCATCTGTGCTAGTAACAACAGGAACTACTGTGGTAACAACTCCATAATTAAGAGCTAAGCTTCTAGCTACTTCACTACTTGTACAAGTAGCTAAAATATGACAATTAGGTTTTAAATTACTAATTCCTCTAGCGGTATATCCACTTACAGTAGAAGCCACTACCAACTTAATATCAAATACTTTAGAACTTTCAACTACACTAGTAGCAATAGTTTCCGTAATACCTGTTTTAACTTTAAAATTAAAACTATTATCATAAAACTTTTCAGCTTCTTCACAAATATCTGCCATAAATCTAACAGTTTCTATTGGATACTTACCAGTAGTAGTTTCTCCGCTTAACATAACAGCATCTGTCCCATCTAGAACCGCATTAGCAACATCACTTACTTCTGCTCTAGTAGGACGAGAATTCTTTTTCATTGACTCAAGCATCTCTGTTGCAACAATACATATTTTCCCTTTTTCACGACATTTTGTAATAATCATTTTTTGATATATAGGAAGTTTAGTCATTGGAACTTCTACCCCAAGATCTCCTCTTGCAACCATAATTCCATCAGATACTTCAATTATCTCATCAATATTTTTTATTCCAGTCATACTTTCAATCTTAGATATTAATTTAATATCTTCTCTATTTTGTTCTTTTAGAATTTTTCTAACACTAAGTACATCTTCCTTAGTAGAAACAAATGAAAGTGCTATAAAATCAGCATTATGCTTGCATGCATAAACTATATCTTCATAATCAGTATCATTAATAAAAGGAATATTTAGTTTTAAATCTGGAACATTTAAACTTTTCTTATTACCTAAAACTCCTCCATTTATTATCTTACAATTTACATAATCTTTAGTTTTACTAATAACCTTTATTTTCATTAATCCATTTTCTAGTAAAATAATATTACCAGCTTCTAAATCATCCAAAGCTTCCGGATAATTAACAGAAAATCCTTCTTTAGTCCCTAAAATATGCTCTTTAAAAATTTTTATTTCCTTACCTTCTTCTAATAATAACTCTCCATTTTCTACCTCATCATTTCGAAACTCTGGACCCTTTGTATCATATAAAATACCTATATTTAAATTAAGTTCATTACGAACTTTAATTACAGTATCAACAGCTTTCTCTCTTTCCTCAAGTGTAGCATGAGAAAAATTAATTCTAGCTACATTTACTCCATTAATAACCATTTCTCTAAAAGTCTCTACTTCATTACTACTAGGACCAATACTAGCTAATATTTTTGTTTTTTTCAAATCTATCATCTCTCCTTTAAAGTGCATTAAAATTTTACCACAAAAGTGCTTTCCAGTCAATAAAAAATAGCTAAAACTAGCTATCATATTTGAAAATTAATTTTACTTAACATTATCAGTAGAAACTGTAACCTCTATTACTTTCTCACCTTCTACTTCAGTTCCAAAAATAGCATAAGAATAAGTAATTAAATAAGAAGCAAAAGCTCCAAGTCCAATTATTAAAAAGGCCATAATAACAAGTTTAATCTTACTAAATTCTTTAACATTTCTTGTCATAAATTCATAAAACTTACTACTTCCTACCTTTTCCATCTAAATCACCCATTATATATATATCCTAAATAAAAGTTACAAAATCTATAATTTCTGAAAAACTAACTTGCATAAAAAGCATTATTAAAAAACCTGCAATTATAAAAGGTCCAAAAGGTATAATTTTATCCTTCTTTTTAAAATAAAAATAAAGCGAACCAGGAAGTGCTAAAAAAGCTCCTAAACTAAGAGAAATAAAAGACATAAATACATTAGTAGTCATTCCTAAAACTCCCAGTAATTTTATATCTCCTCCTCCTAAGCTTTCTTCCTTAAATATAATATTACCAAGCTTCATTAATAAAAACATAAAGATAAACATAATAAAACCAAAAAGAACATAAGTACAAGCATCCATAAAACCTTTAGTAACTATATTATAAGCAAAAACTAAAACTCCAAATATTACAAGTATACTATCTAAAATAATATAATAATTTAAATCAGTAACTACCACAATTACAAAAAGCGAACTCATTAAAAGTGCTAAAATTAATTGATCATCAAAACCAAAAACATAATAACTTAAAGCAAAAAGTACTCCTGTTATAAGTTCCATAACTGGATACATAATACTTATTTTTTCCTTACATTTTTTGCATCTTCCTTTAAGAAAAATATAAGAAAAAACCGGAATTAGCTCTGAAGACCCTAACTTATGATTACATTTCACGCAATGACTACCAGGAGAAATTAAACTTTCTCCTTTACATAATCTTAGCCCCACTACATTATAAAATGATCCAAAAACAAGTCCAAATATAAAGAATAATATCAAATATACTAACTCCATAGCTCACCTATAAAATAGTACCATAGAAATCAAACATTGGAACAATAACAGATACCACTACTATTCCTACAATTATAGCAATAAATATAATCATTAAAGGTTCGATAAAAGTATTTATTCTCTTAACAGTATTAGCATGCAAATCTTCATAATAATCTGCTACATAACTCATCATCATTGGAAGTCTTCCCGTATTTTCCCCAGTAACTAACATTTCATAAGCTACAACAGGGAAAGCCCATTTATCTTCAAAGGCATCACTAATTTTAGCACCTTTAGCTAAATATTCTAATGATTCATCAATTATATCTTTAAACACTTCATTATTAGACACTGATCTTAAAATAGTCATTGATTCTGTAATAAATACATTATGATTTAATAAAGAAGCAAATGTTTTAGTAAACATTGTAACTTCACGATAAATAATTATATTTCCAAAACCAGGTAATTTCATAATTAAAGTTTGAAGTGTTTTTCTAAATGGTCTTACATATTTATATAATAATAATGTTGTTATAGTAAGTACTAATAAAATTCCTATTATCCAAAATTTATAATCCGTTATAACTCCACTTACTGCTAATACTACTTTAGTAATACCAGGAAGTTCAGCATTATTTTGTTCAAACAATGTTACAAAAGACGGAATTACATAAGCAAGGATAAATACTAATACACATATAGCAAATACAAATAAAATTGATGGATAAATCATTGCACTAATAGCTTGCTTTCTAGTTCTATCAATTGAATCGTAGTATTGTTGCATATCATCTAAGATTTCAGTTAAATCTCCCGTTAATTCTGAAGTTCTAACCATATTTATTAAAAGAGGTGGAAAAACATTTCCTTGTGATTGTAAAGCATTAGAAAAACTTTCCCCTTTAGATAGTTCATAAATAATATTAGAATATATTCTTTTCTTTTCTGCTTTAACTGATTGTTTCTCTAAAATCCTAATCGCTTCAATAAGAGGTATTCCTGCTTTTAAATAAGTAGAAAGTTGAGTAAGCATAAAAGCAAGTTCTGAATAATTAAGCTTACCACCACCTATTTTTAATGAAAGAATTGAATTTTGAGGTTCAATTTTTATTATTTTATAACCTTCATTTTGTAAATAAGACACTACTTCTGCTTGATTATAAGCATCTAAATATCCATAAAATCTTTTTCCTTTATTATTTTCAACTCGATATTTATACTTTGTCTTTTTTGTTATGGTATCAGCTTGAAGAGTTTCATTTTTTCCTCTTAAAACTGAATCAGGACTTGGAACTCCAGTATTTTGAACCGGAGCATTTCCTTGATTATTAACTTGGTTAATATCTTGGTTGTTAGCTTGATTCATATTTTTCTCCATAGGTTCCATATTACCATTTTGATTATTATTAGGATTTTGATTATCCATAGCAAAAACACCTCACTTATTATTCATATTAATTTTAACTTATTTAAAAAATATAGTCAATCATCAAGTTATAAAAGTTTAAAAATTGTCGTCATTTACAAATAAAAATAATAAGTCTGATATATTTTTATAAAATTAATAAACTAAAGTTATTTTAGCATAACCGTTTCCCTCTAATCCTTTTTCACTTTCAAAAAAATCTCCTTCAGGATTAGGCATTAAAGTTAAATCGTTTTTTACATTAGTCCAGTTATATCCATCTCCATCTATCATAACAGTATTAGTAAATACTTTCTCACTATAATGAATAGAACAATTGTTATTAGTAGTTCCTGTTGTACATCCATTTTTTGGAGTAGTACTATTTTCACTTGTTATTGCAACACATCCTGTATGTCCTGATATATATGAAGAGCCTCCCGAAGAGTGACCAACTGCGCATCTATCATCTGTAGTAAGACTACTCCAAACCGGAGAATAACCTCCGCCTCCTCCATAGTAACCTCCACCCCCACCAGAAGAACCATAATATAAAGTAGTTACTTCACCATTACCACCAATTCCAAAGCTACCAGCTAAACCTCCTTTACTTCCATAACCTCCAGCAGTTTGACTAGCACCATAAGTATAATATACTGGACTAGAAATATTACAACTAGTATTTAAATTACTCGTATTTTCTGAAGAAATTCCTCCACCTCTAGAACCTCTACCAGAACCAGCAGCTACCATTATTCTACTTCTAAGTGAATTCACATTATTCCAAGAACCACTTACTAATCTTATATCTGTTGCTCCTCCTCCTGAATAATTTTGATAATATTGAGCCCCACCTGCCCCATAGCTACCTTTACTTGAAGAACCTCCACCATTATAAGTAGTATTTATATCTTGTCTAGTACCCATCTCTCCGACATATATATATAATTCTTCATTCTTATTTAATTCTATTTCTCCACTTGTATAAGCTCCATATCTATAATCAATCGTTCCAACATTATTTTGGTATTGCAAACTAGCACCCCAAAGCTCTATTTTATATGTTCCATCATAAGGAACAATAAAGGTTTGAGAAGAACCAGTATAGCTATATTCCCAATTATCTTCTGTAATTACTTCTACCTCTATTGTCTTTTCTCCAACTATTTTATCACTAAAAAGAGCATATGATGTTTTTGTTATATTTACTCCAACGAATATAGCAACTAATATTATTCCAACACTAAATAAAGATAAAAATACTTTATTTATTTCCTTTACATCTTTATTTAAAGTTCTATAAAAGTACCCCCCCCCCAAGTCTATTTTTCTTAGCGGAAATTTCTCTTAGTTTTCTCATTTTTACCACTACTTTCTTTAGTTTTGTATACATATCCATTATATATCTTATCACAATAAAAAACAAGTTCTTCCTACTATATTTAACTAATTATTTTTAACTTTTTGTTATAAAAGTTTAAAAATTGTCGCTTTTTCAAGGACAAAAACATACATTATACTAGGAGGAAAATGCTATGAATAATAACTATTACAATTTTAATCCCAATCCAAACTTCAATAGAAATATTCCTGTTATGCCTATTAATCCTAATATGATGCCAAATAATGCTTCATTTAGACAAGCATCGCTTCCTAGATTAAGTTCTTTATTTGGAGGAAGAGCAGCTTCTGGTGTTGCTTCTACCGGAGCTTTAGGAGTCCAAACTGCTTCCAAAGTTACTTTTTCATCTCTTCTTAACGGCGCCAGCAAAACCCTAGGAGTCATCAACCAAGCTATTCCTGTTTTCTATCAAGTAAAACCTATGTGGAATAACGCTAAAACAATGTTTAGAGTTATTAAAGAAATAAACACTAATGACACTAAAACAAATGTAAATGAGCAAGCCGAAACTACTACCAATCAAAGTTCTCTAACCCAAAACAAAGAAAATAGTAATTCTCCTACTTTCTTTGTTTAATACTCGCTAATATCTCTTCTGTAATACTAGAAGGATCAAATTTCAATTTTTCAATAAGTTCATCCTTACTACCACTCTTAGCATAATCTGTAACATTAAATACTAAATCATCATGATCTAATAATTTATAATAACTCTGACAAGAAGAAAGTTCTATTACTACCTTTTTCATATCTATAGGTAGTAATTTTTCTTTTTCTTCTTGTTTTTGTTTTAGAAAAAGTTCCAACGATGGCATACTTACTACTCTAGAACTAATCATATGCTTATCTAAAGCCTCACTAACCTTTAAAGCAATATCTACTTCACTACCACTAGCAATAATACAAACCTCATCATCTTCTCCTGATTTAAGTAAATATCCACCCTTACTAACTTTATTAATATCAGTATTTTCTAAATTAGGAAGTACTTCTTTACTAGCTATAATAACTACCGGACCTTTAGAAGCAAAAGCATATTTATAAGCAGCAATCATTTCATTCCTATCACATGGTCTAAAAACAGTAACTCCAAAAATACTTCTAAGCATATCAATTTGTTCAATAGGTTGATGACTAGGACCATCTTCTCCTATTAAAACACTATCATGAGTAAACACATACAAAGTACTAAGATTCATCAAACTAGCCATTCTAATACTAGGAATCATATAATTAGAAAAAGCTAAAAATGTTGACGTAATACCTCTAATATTCATAAGTAAAAGACCATTTAAAATAGCACTACTAGCTAGTTCTCTAACTCCACAATTAATGTTTTTACCACTATAGTTTTTCGAAGTAAAATCATCTTCTTTACTAAAATATGCTTTAGTAGAACTTCTGGTATCCGTATTAACACACATGATATCATATTTATTAAGTTTATTTATAATATGACTAGAAATATCTCTTCCTGAATATGATTTATTAGCATCTAGTTTAAAAATACTTTTCTTTAAATCAATATCTATTTCTCCATTTATTATTTTCTCAAAGTCTAAAACTAACTCTTTAGATAATCTCGAACATAATTTTTCCTTATTCTTTTCCCATTTTTTCAGCTCTGGTTTTACCCTTTCATCAATAGTTTTTTTCATATAATCATAAGCATCAGATAAAACTGTATATTCAACATCCCTAATCTTCAATTTTTTCTTTATTCTTTTAATATCATCTTTTTCTAAAGGTTTGCCATGAACTAAATTAGTATTTTGATACTTAGAATCTTTACCAAGAGTTGTTTTTATCTCAATAATTGAAGGCTTACTACTCTCTTCTTTAGCTTTTACAATAGCATCATCTAAAGCCTCTAAATCATAAGCATCTAAAACCAAATGTGTATCCCAATTAAGAGCTTTAAATCTATCTAAAACATTTTCACTTAAAGTATCTTTAGTATCACCATCTAAACTAACATTGTTTGAATCATATAAAACTATTAGTTTTCCTAATCCTAAATTCCCTGCAATAGCGGAAGCTTCATAAGAAATTCCTTCCATTAAATCGCCATCACTACAAAGACAATAAGTATAATGATCAATCAAGCTAGTTTTATTACTTTTAAACTTTTGATTTAAATAAGCTTCCCCAATCGCCATTCCAACTGCTGTCGCAAATCCTTCTCCTAAAGGCCCAGTACTCACATCAACTCCTGGCGTTACAAAAACCTCTGGATGTCCTGGTGTTTTAGAACCATACTTTCTAAAATTTTTCAAATCTGAAATAGTTAAAGGAAAGCCACTCATAAAAAGTGTTGCATATAAAAGTGCTGACCCATGTCCTGCCGACATTATAAATCGATCTCTATTAATATAATCAGGATTATCTCTATCAAATACTAAATGTTTACTATAAAGCTCATAAATAATTGGAGCAGCTCCTAAAACAATTCCTGGATGACCACTACCAGCAGTATTAATCATATCAATACCTAAAGCTTTAATATTATTAATAACTTTTAAATCCAAACTAATATCACGATTAATTTTATTAACATTAATAATTGCCATATTATATCACTCCTATTATAAAGTATAACAAAAACTAAAACTAAAGAAAAGAAAAACTGTAAAGCAATTTACAGTTTTAGTTGTGTAAAATTATCCGTCAATATCCTTATGATTTAAAATTTCCCGATATTCATCATATTTTTTCTTCTTCTCCAAGTTAACATATCCCGCTTGAAACTCTGCATCACTATAATCCCTAATTTCATCTGTAGGGTCATTTTCTGAAACATTTACAGTAACCTGATTATTAATATTATTATTAATATTAATATTATTATTTTTTTTATGTTCCATAGCAAAAGTTATTTTTCTAACAATAAAATTCATAAGAAGTAATCCCATCCAAATAAAGAAAATATAAGTACTAGCTTGTAAAAGTATCATTAAAGTACTATCAGAATAAATAGAAGTTACATCATATATATCAATATTATTACTTTTTACTACATCTAAAATTAAAACAAATAAAAACCACATCAGACTAAAACTAACAATATTTCCTATTTTTACAACAAATGAATAATTCTTACTAATAAAAGTAGTAATTAGAATAAATATTGTAACCATCAACATACATAAATAAGTAATTAAATTAGGAAAATACATCGCCGAAAATACTTTCTCTATAAAACTATCATTTATTGAAAGCACATAGCTACCATATTTTATTATTACATAAACCATAATAACAACATATGCTAAAGCTGATAAATACTTAGGTATTTTACTTTTTACTTTTGAATTAACAATTAAAATAACTATTGTTAAAATTATAATTACTAAAAGAGAAATAAAAAATGTCGATGATATAACCATATCAAAAATTGTTGAAATTCTTTCCCAAAAAGAATACTCAGTCATCTTTTATCCCTCCTTATTCTAGTATTTATAATTAAATTTTATATCAAAATTTTATGTCTTATATTCTGAAACAAGTTCAAATGTTAAAACCAAATAATAAGTATGAAAATCTGGTCTACTACAAGTAACTAATGTCAAATGCTTCTTACTACTGTGTCTATATACATCAATTCCTCCATCACTTTGTTTATCTTTATGTATTCTAATAAGTTCATACTTATACTCTTTACCATTATAGGTAATATAAGCAAAAGCTCCAAGCGATAACTTATCAAGATCTGTAAAAAATGCATTCCAACCAGAACCAGAATGTCCTGCTATAATCATATGACTATATCTATCATCAGGATAAGTAGAACCTTGCATTACTGCTATATTTTGATCTACATTATTACCACTTTGTCCATATTTCATAAATCCTCGATTAAGTCCAATATCAGGAATTTTAAGTCTTCCAGCATAATTATATGTTACATTTTTCTTCCTAACTTTCCCTGAAGTATCACCAACTACTCTAGTAGTGCCATCTCCTTGATCCTCTACCATTTCTGGCTCTTGTGAAAGCAAAATACTCATATCTTCATATACTCCTGCTCTCTTTGCCATAAAATAGTCATGTCCTACTATAGCAATTCCACATATAACTATAATAAGTGCAATAGTAATAAATTGTTTATTAGTAAGGCCATCACCATTCATATAAACACCTCTTCATTATATAAACATTATATCAAAAAAATATAAACAAGTAAATCAGTTCTAGAACAATTAATAAAACAAATATCTAAATACTAGAAATATCATCTAACAATATGGTAAAATTAAAAAAAGGAGTTTAAAATGGATAATATAGAAAATATTAATTATACAAGTTTTATTGAAGGACTATTGGATACTAATAATCCTATCTTTCAAGATTTACTAGCTATTTCTGATGACAAAACTGCTCTTTACATTTGTCACCCTAAACATATTTTTAACAAATTCATCGAAAATGATAAAACCAAGCAACTAGAACAAGTAAATTGGAATTCTCTAAATCTTAAAAAACTATTAAGAAAAAAAGATTTTGGTTATTTCACTACTCAAAATATTGATGAGAAAAAAAATCAATTTACTTATATCAATAAAAAAAGTACTCACATGATGGAAAGTTTTATAAAAATGAAAATTCCTGAAGTTTGTTATCCTTTTACTATTTTAGAAGAAAAAACTATTAATAAACAAAAGTTTTATTCAGTAAGAGGAATAATTAATTGCTATCAAGATGGTTTCGAAATAGCATATAATCCAACTTTTAGAAACCAAAAATCTCAAAAAAACCAAATAAAAAGATAATTTTATTTAATCTCATTTCTATCATATAAAGTAGAGACTATAATATCAAAATTATCTTTTTCTATTATTTTATCATAATCACCATTCTCATAAGTTATTACAACTTCTGTAACTTTTCCTGAATCATCCTCTATATATTCCAATGTTTTTACTTTTTCTAAAGAAGCACTTATCGCAATAGCAGCTTCTTTTTCTTTGATCAAATTATTATTAATGCTTATAGTATATAAATTATTATTCTTATCAAGAGCATAAACTGTAAACATATAATCATAATCTTCTAAATCATCAAAAGTTATTTCCTCTAAATCTATCTTTTCATCCTCTAAAATTTCTAAAACTCCAAAAAAATCTATTACAACCAAATCTTCACCAATATCATTTTTTATAACCAAATCATTATCATAGTTCATTACTAATTTATTATCAAAAGTTAAATAAACCATTATATCTTCACATAAACTACTAGAATCACTAGCACAAACATAATTAAAATAAGGTTTTACTTTATCTATTGTATTATAAAGTCCTAAAACTTTATCCTGATAACTTAAATATTTCATCTCCTTAGTAGTAGTATCAATAATAAAATTACTAACAATATTACTATTATTTACAACATGTACTCCTTCTTTATCAGCACTAGAAGTATAAACTTCCAAAGTACTAGTACTAACTCTCTCAAAATTAGAAACTTCTTCATCTAAACAAAAATTAGTATAATAAAAGTCATTTTTTAGTAATCCTCCAAATTCAAAGCAATTATCACTTAAATAACTATAATAAACTGTAACATTACCTTGAGGAAGTCCCCCTACTTCTTTATTTACATCATTTTCTTTATCTTTATATTTTATATGTAAAATATTTTCTCCATCTAAATACATATATAAATCATCAGTATTTGTATTAAAATCCGAAATCGTATTAGCAGTCTTTATATAGTCATTATTAAATAAAAACTCTGCTGTATAATAATTATTTTCTAACTCTAAAGTAGTATTAACATCATCATCGTTATATCTTAAATAAATAATTATTCCAATTATCACAAAAAATATAGCTATTATTATGATTAAAAATCTTTCTTTCCATTTTTTATCTAGATTTTTCATATAATCACCACTTAAATAATACTATAAAAATAACTTTTTTTCAAACTAATTTTCTACCATACTACCAGCACTATTAAAAATAAGTTTTATAACTTTATCAACAGCACCTTCTAATTTTAATGAAACTTTATAAACATTAGAACTAACATCATTAGAATAATCCTTATCTTCATAAAGAACATATTTTTTTATATCTATATCCTTACCACTAGCGACATCTTCTTCAAATTCTTTAATCTGCTCTTCTGTTAAAACTTTAGCTTTTTCATTTCTATTTTTATAATATCCTTGTGACTCTGCAATTAAAAGCACTATAAAAAACACCAAAAATGTAAAAAGTAAAAAAAGAAATACTTTATTTTTCATAATCCCCTCCTACATAATAACTAATAGCATCCCCAAGTGCTACTGAAGTATTATAAAGTTCCTCTAAAGTATTATCCACTCCCCCAACTTCTATTAAAAACATATTGCTCGAGTATTCTTGATTATAAGAATAAAGTCCTTGATAATATGTATCTCTTAAAATTCCTGGATAATGCTTGTTTAAATAACTTTCCATTATTTTTATATTTTTCTCATTTTGTTTATAATTATCATGATTTTTACCTATTAAAAACATCACCTTAGCATAAGTTTTACCATTAATAACTGCTCTAGCAGCTTCACCTTTAACTGAATCCCTATGCATATCAAAAAAATACTCTAAAGTAGGAAATCTCTTCTTTTTTTCTTTTAAATATTCTAAACTTATTCGATAACTATAACTATAATCATATCCATATTTATCTAATCCCTCTTTAACAGAACCCTCTTCCACAACTGAATAGATTTTATTCTCTAAAAGTTCCTCCTTAAGCATTTCACTTACTGTTACTACTGTGGGAGTAATACTATAAAAATTACTAGCATATTCTTCAGTCTGATGGGTATTAAAAAAATAAACTGTTGGATTAGAATTATTATCATTTTCCTCAAAAATAGTTTCCATAACCTCTGAAGCACTACTAGAATCCTTAAAATTATTATTCAAAGTAGTTTTTAAAAGAGAATCGCTTTTATTATCACTAATTAAAAAATTAAAAAGATCTATATTTCCTAATAACTCTCCCATATATAAAAAAGATAAAAAAAATAAAAAAAGACAAAATCCTATTTTAACTTTATTCATATTATTCACCACTATGACTATATAACAAAGTTTAAATATTTTTTGTCGATATATTATGAAGAGCATGATTAATAGCACTAGATATTAAATCTGTTAATTTTTCCACTACAAAATCAATTTCTTTCGGAGTTACAATTAAATTATATCCAATCGGAGTAAGAACATCATTAATTAAAAGTTTTTTCTCCTCACGAGATAAATTACCAAGAGCTCCTAAAAAATAAGAAGATTCTTCTTTGGATAAAGTATAATTATTATTTTTTAAATAATTAATTTTTGATGAAGGTATTAACTTATCACTTACTTTATCTTTATTTTTTATATTATAACTAAAATGCTTTTTCATATAATTAAGTGTATCACTTACAATAGTAGTAGCATCCACAACCGTCGGAACTCCAATAGCAATTACTGGCACCTTATAAATATCTGAAGAAATTTCCTTACGATTATTCCCTATTCCACTACCAGGATTGATTCCTGTATTAGTAATTTGAATAGTTTTTAAAAGTCTATCTATCGAATCACTAGCTAAAGCATCAATAACTATAATAAAATCAGGATCCACTTCTTTTATTACCGCCGATATTACATCACTAGTTTCTATTCCTGTCGTACCCATAACCCCTGGAGAAAAACTAGTTGTAATTCGATAACCCTTTTCCAAAGAACCAGTAAGTTCAAAAATATGTTTAGTAACTATCACCTTTTCTGCCGTTGTAACCCCTAATTCATCAGCTGTACTTTTTTTATTACCAAGACCAATTATCATACAAGAATAATCCTTTTCAATTTTAGTATCTTTTAAAACAACTTTAAGTTCTTCTGTTAAAACTTTTAAAACATTTTTATAATTAGTATTATCAGTAATATCTTCAAAATAAAGCGTAGTATAATCTCCTGCTCTTTTCTTTAACATAGAACTTGCTACTTCATCAAGTGTAATTCTACTAACAGTGCAAGAATTATATTTATATTTCTTCTCGAATTCACATTCACTTTCAATTAAATCAACTACTAAATCTGTTCTTATTTGATATTTTGATAAATCTATTTCTCGCATAAAATCACCATTAATATTATGGTTTTTTAAATAAAAAACATACAAAATCTTTAAAATGCATAAAAAATAACAAAATTATTTGCTTTTTTTACAATAATTTGGTATCATTTAAAGTGTTAAAAAGTGAGGTGAGACAATGCCAAATATTAAAAGTGCTAAAAAAAGAGTAAAAACTGATGCTATAAAAAAAGAAAGAAATAAAGATCAAATAGCAAGTATGAGAACTGCTAATAAAAAAGTTAGATTAGCAGCTAAAGAAAATAATAAAGAACTTGCAACCCAAAAATTAAATGAAGCTAATAAAAAAATTGATAAAGCTGTATCAAAAGGTTTAATCAAGAAAAATAAAGCTGCTCGTGATAAATCTAAACTTGCAAAAATTGTTGATAACATAAAGTAATAATATTATTGATTACTTTATTTTTTTTTGATAAAATAAGTATGGTGATTAAATGAAAAAAGTTTTTACAATAATCTTTATCACACTCCTTGTAATGGCTGGATTATGTGGTCTTGGTTACTATTATCAAGATGAAATATATATTTATTATCAAGAAGAAATACTGAAAGTTAAAGATAATATTACTATTTCCAAAAACGATTATTATAAAGATAATAATTATGAATATGTTCAAAATACTAATGATTTTATTGCTAAAGATAAAACCCATCTAAAAAATATTTTTTACACTATCATAAATAGTGGTACAGAAAACTTTACTTTTTATTGTGGCGATAATTATACCAATTGTACAAATGATATAGATGAAATGGTAAAAGATCAAGAATTGTTATCCAATATAAATAACTTTGTCCATCCTTTCAACTCCTTTGAAAGTATAAGTACTAGTTACGATGAATTTGGAAAAGTGGTTGTAAAAATTGACAAAGTTTACTCCGAAACAGAAATAGCTGCTACTAACGAAGTAGTAGATAAAATTATTAGTTCTGAAATAACAAACAATATGAGTACTACAAAAAAAATAACAACTATTCATGATTATATTATCAATAATGGTAAATATGCAACTGATAGTATCAGAAAAGCTAATCCTAATCAAAGCTTTAATAAAGCCTTAGATATCTTAGCAGGAGGCTATGGATTGTGCAGTTCTTATGCTGATGCTATGGCTCTATTTCTTTATAGATTTGATCTAGACAACTATAAAATAGCTAGCCAGTCTCACATTTGGAACTTAGTAAAAATAAATAATAAATGGTTACACTTAGATTTAACTTGGGATGATCCAGTAACCTCTACTGGAGAGGACAAATTAGATGATTATTTTTTACTTATTGATAATAATGAATTAAATGAACTCCAAGTAGAACAACATGACTTTGATAAAGACATATATAAAGAAGCTTTAAATTAAAAAGCTTCTTTTTTAATCTAAATTAAATTTTTCAATATCGTACAAGTAATTATGAAGTAGTTCTTCCTCAGTTAAAGCCCTATTGTAAATTCGAACTGAATAAATCCTTCCTTTAAAAAATGTATTAGCATCATAAGAACTATCAAAAGGATTTACTCCTAAAACTATTGGGGTACCACCTGTTGGATATTTTATACTTCCTGCATTTTCTAATTTTGATACTATTTTCCCATTTTTATATAATTTCAAAACTTTTCCATCATAACTAACCGAATTAATATTTATCTTATTTAATTCATATGAAGTTGATATATTTTTATAACTATCATTTATATAATAATCTGCAATAATAGTATTATTACGATAAATTAAACCATTACCACCATTTTGTTCGTTACCTATTAAATACTCATCATTATCTGTAACATTATCTTTAAATGATACTATTTCTATCGTATTATTTGGATAGTTTAACTCACCTATTTTTACCCAATCATTTACTCCATCAAACGATAAATATTTATCACCCCAAGTTCCTTCTAAAACTGTACCATTAAAAGAAGAAGAAACTAAGTTTTTCCAATTTGAATTAGAAGTTTTATGTAAAGCAGCAGAATTAATTAAACCATCCAATAATAAAATCAATCCATCAGAAACATATCCATTATATATATCTGTATAAGCATTTATTCTATAACCATTACTTGTAGAATAACTAGCTTCCTTTATTATATCTTGATAATTAATATTATCACTACTTACTGAAGTTACATTATCGTAATAACTTCTATGATCTCCAAAATAATTCCATACTGCTACCTCATCTAAATCATATTCTGCCTCTAAATCAATAGTAACGCAACTTAAACCAGCATTAGTTTTAGTACTAGAATACTTATCTAAAGTTATAATTCCATCAGTTATTAGATTATAAGGATATCCTGATTGTGCCTCTGATGATCCAGTTACTTCTTTTCCTTTTGCTACGTTTACTCCATTTTTTATAGCCTGCACTTCTATCCATTGATTGTAATTATTAAGTGTATTATAATTAATACAATTTTTTATATATCTAACATTGTTTAATTTTTCTGTTTTCTTTTTTGGTTTTTCTCCAACATAAGTTATTTTAGCATAACCATTTCCTTTATTTTGTCCTGCAAGCATTTTTCCCCCAATAAAATATTTACCAGAATAATGTAAAGTATTGTTTGTATGTTTTATAGTTGTACTTTCTTCGACACTGTTTACTCCAGCATATCCACTTATATATGATGAACCGCCAGAAGATCCCCAATAACTGTTACAAAACCCAGAAGAACCTGAAGCACCATAGTAACCAGAGCCTCCTCCTGCTCCTCCTCCGTAGTCATCATCACCATCATGAATTCCACCATATCCACCTTTACCAAATGATCCAGCAGTTCCTGTAGAATAAGCTTGACAAGTTGCTGTATATTTTTCTGGAGCTATTCCACCAGAATTTTGAGTTCCTGGCGAAGATAAACTAGGTTGATAAAGACTTATAGAATGTAAAATAGCTCCCCCAAAAATAGTTCCCCCAATCCCAGTAATAGCTTCTGGTCCTGGATAAGCACCACCTCCAGCTCCTGCAACCATTATTCGAGAAATTAATGAAGACATGTCATCCCAAGATCCTCCAACTAATCTTACATCGGTTGCTCCACCGCCACTTGAGCCACATATTCCTGTAGAAGATTTTTTAGAAATTCCTCCGCCATTAAATTCATAACCTGAATCTCTACAATTTGTATCAGCGTTTGTACCTTGCTTTCCTACATAAATGTATAAAGTTTCTCCTTTTTCTAAATATATATAACCACTTACTTTAGCTCCCTTAGTATCAAATAATTGCACTTCTGGATTTTCATAACTTCCTCCTTCTGCTCCACCAAGTTCTATATAATAATATCCATCTTTAGGAACTTCATATTCTTGAGAATCTCCAGTATAACTAAAGACTGTTGTTTTATTTAATAAATTGTCTACTTCTACTTCTATGGTTTTTTCTCCTTTTATTGTATCTGTAAATAAAGCATAAGAATTTTTTGTTAAAT
>ERZ824488.1420-NODE-1420-length-26324-cov-19.796795_pt1 | contig 26324 bp, 25 predicted proteins | sample MGYA00519936_ERZ824488 | MGnify/ENA primary metagenome ERZ824488 (study PRJEB31778, sample SAMEA3449153) | human gut metagenome | biome: human gut; feature: human-associated habitat; material: faeces | place: United Kingdom | collected 2010/2012 ... | reverse complement strand
ATGCACCCATCAAAAGAAGATCTTAAGATGATGATCTTCTTGATGAAGCCAAAATATTATATTCCTGTCAAAGGTGAATATCGTTTGTTGCATATGAATTCAGAAATTGCATTGGAAATGGGATATTCTCCTAGCAAGATCTTAATTCTTGATAATGGACAGGTTGCAACATTTGAAAATGGTAAATTGAAATCTTGTTCGATGGAACTAGAACTTCACGATATCATGATTGATGGAAAAGAGAACTGGGATATGGCTGGTGTCGTATTGAAGGATCGTGAAATCTTATCTACAGATGGAGTTATGATCTTAGCAATCGGACTTGATGCCTTTACAAAGAAAATTATAAATGGTCCAGATATTCAAACTAGAGGTTTGATCTATTTACGTGATGCGGAATACATCACTAGCGATGTAGCGCAGATCATGGAAAAAACGATTGAAGAGGCGGTTGCCAATAAGACATATGATAATTTAACGACTCGTACAGAGATTCGTGATAAAGTCAGCAAATATTTGTTTAAACAGACCGCAAAGAGACCGATGGTTTTACCGGTTATCTTAGAAATCAATACAAGTAATTTAGGATAAGGGAGTGTGGTGTTCATGGCAGCTGCCAAGAAAAAAACGACAAAAAGGAAAACCACAAACAAAAATAAAAAAAGTAACACAGGCTTGATGCAATCTTATCTCTTTAAGATGTGCGCAAGCCTATGCGTTATAGCGATAAGTGTGATAGCACTATGTAAGTTAGGAATTGTTGGCAATTTTTGCTTTCAGTTCTTTTCTTATTTTTTTGGAGATGTAGTTTATGCGGTATTGATTTTGATGATCCTGGCATGTCTATATGTAATCATAAAGAAAGACATATCTTTGATTCCAAAAAAATATATTTTTGGACTTATATTTGCACTGTTGGGATGGATGACACTAGAAGCCATTATTCAAACAAGGCCAGATCCAGTATGGAGCAATTTTTCAAATGTATTTGAAAATACCTTTGAAATCTTATTTGATTCAATGCCGGTACGCTCCGGTTTGATTGGTGGTTTGTTGTTAGGAATCTTTGGTTCGTTGTTTGACTATACAGGGACATATCTTGTAGTAGGGTTATTCTTTGTCTTGGCAATTTGTTTATTTGGTTATGATTATTTCATAAAGCGTGAAAAGAAAGAAAAACCTAAACAAAAAGAGAAGAAGAAAGAAACCAAGATTGAAGATGTACCGATTCATGAAGGAAAAACTGATTCTGTATTTGTAGATGTCGATAATGATTTTATTGATCTCGAAGAAAATAAACCTTCTTTTCAGATCATTGAAGCAGATGATCCGAAACCAAAGAAAAAAGAAACTTCAAAAAAACGTGCATCGAAACCTAAAAAAGAAGAAAAGTCAATTAAAGAGCATATTGATTCAGTGCCGGTTAGCTATGTTGATACGCAAGAGGATCCTTATGTGAATTACCGCTTACCTAGACTATCGATCTTAGATAGTGTTCAACGTAAATCACGTACATCAACCAATGCCACGGTTGCCAAACAACAAGGTCAAAAATTGATTGATATCTTGTATGAATATGGTGTAAATGCCAAGCTAGTTCAGATTCATATTGGACCGAGTGTAACCAAATTTGAGATTAAACCTGAACTTGGTGTTCGTGTCAGCAAGATCAGTAATTTAGCAAATGATATTAAAATGGCATTGGCCGCAACTGATCTTCGTATTGAAGCGCCAATTCCAGGGAAGAGTGCAGTTGGTATTGAAATTCCAAACGTGGAAAAAACACCAGTGCAGATGAAAGAATTGATGCAGTCGATCCCTAAAGAATTTGACAGCAAAAAACTGCTGTTTTGCTTGGGGAAGGATTTAACTGGAGATAATGTATATGGCGAATTGAATCGTATGCCGCACTTATTAATTGCCGGAGCTACAGGCTCAGGTAAATCGGTGTGTGTAAATTCCATTATTTGTTCTTTGTTGTTAAGAACGAAACCAGATGAAGTCAAGATGATCTTGATCGATCCTAAAAAGGTTGAATTTACACCTTATAATGATGTGCCGCATTTATTAGCTCCTGTTATCACAGATGGTGATCTAGCAAATAAAGGCTTAAAGGTCGTAGTGGAGATGATGGATCATCGTTATGACCTTTTTGGAAATCTTGGGGTAAGAAATATACAGGCATATAACGAATATGTCTTAAATCATCCAGATGAGCATCTAAAACCTTTGCCTCGTCTTGTTGTAATTATTGATGAGTTGGCTGATCTTATGCTTGTGGCCGCTAAAGAAGTAGAAGCCAGCATTCAAAGGATCACGCAGTTAGCTCGTGCTGCTGGTATTCATCTAGTTGTCGCAACGCAAAGACCGAGCGTGGATGTTATCACGGGTGTGATCAAAGCCAATATTCCTAGTCGAATCGCCTTTGCGGTAAGTCAGGCTGTGGATTCAAGAACGATCTTAGACCAAGCTGGTGCTGAACAGCTTCTTGGTAATGGGGATATGTTGTATCTTCCAAATGGAGAAACAAGTCCAAAACGTATCCAAGGTGTTTATATCAAAGATGAAGAAGTAAATCGAATTTGTGAATATGTAAAATCACAGGCTAAACCACATTATGATGATGCCTTCATTCAACTAAAAGATTTGCAGAATATGGGCAAAGAAGTAGCTAGTGAGTGTGCTGATCCACTTTATGAAGAAGTGAAACGATTTGTCATTACATCTAGAAGAGCCAGTACATCATTGATTCAAAGAAAATTCTCAATTGGATATGCTAGAGCGGCTCGTTTGATCGATGTTTTAGAGGAAAATCGTATTATTGGGCCGGCCAATGGTTCAAAACCTCGTGAGATCTTAGTGCAAAATACTTTGGAAGATGAAGAAGATTATGTATAATCTTTGTACAAGGAGGCAAGAGTATGAACGTTTTTTTAAATTCGGGGAGTCTTCAAGAAAATGAAGATTGCGTTTCCAGCATTGTTCAATTAGGGGATTTCTTCTATTTAAGTGCTCAACTTGGAAAAGGTGATTCCATTACAGAACAGGCTGTATCGGTTTGTAATGAAATCGTGGAAGTATTGAGTGAATTTGATTTGCGATTTGATCATGTTGTTAAATTTACTGTATATCTTAAAAATCTAAAAGATAAAGAAGAGTTTTTATCTGTGTTTAAGAATTATCTTGAAAAACCATTTCCAGCGGTTTCTTTTGTGGGAGTAAACGATTTGGATAATGGTGCGATGATTGCTGTTGAAGGCCAGGGCATCAACACATTAAGACACGAACAGGCACATAAAAACTCAAGTTGTTCTCATGGCTGCTCAGGCTGTGATGGGAGCTGCGGGTAAATATTAAGTATATTTAAATAGCGATAGATTGCATGAATGCTTTCTTTGATTCGTTCAGAATTATTGCATGTAAGACATGTATCGTCATAGAAGATGATGGTACATGTTTTTTTATGGTATAGGATCTCTTTTATCGAAGAAAAATTCACCCATTTACAGGAAGGATCTTTGATAGGAGCAATGGGGAAGTAGATTCTTAATGGAGAAAGTGATATCGTTATAGGAATATATTTTTTCTTATGCACCAAATAAATAAATGAGCGTTTTCTTCCTTCTAAGGTCGATCCATTTTCTAAACATTGTTTATCGAAATATGATTTCATGCTTCTAGCATTTTCATACTCAATTTTATCTTCTTTTATTTTTGCGACTTTACTATTGGCATAGTCATAATACATATAATTTGTCATTTCATTCACCTATGTTCATTGTATATGTTTAAAGTGACAAAAACATGACATAAAAAAAGCACCCAAACGGGTGCAATCTTATAACCAGCTGACTTTGTTTTCAGTTCCTTCCTGGATACGTTTAATATTTGCGCTGTGGCGATAGATCACTAGAAGTGTCATCAACCAACTGGCAAGGATAATGAATAAATTATTAACATCTAAAGATAACAATTGCGCTGTTATATAAAGACTTGAGCAAACAGAAGCACAGATGCTGCCTAGTGATACATACTTAAATAAATAAAGGATGATCAAGAACATAAATAATGGGACTAAGAAATAGCTGAATTCCTGAAAGATAAAAATAGATGTAGAGATCAAGAATCCAAACATGGTCGTAACGGCTTTTCCACCTTTGAAATGAGCAAAGATAGGATAACAATGTCCGATACAGCAGGCAAGACTTGTCCATATTGCAGCTGGTTCACTGACCAAGGATGCAAGACCTGCAGCTAAGACAACTTTTAAGACATCTAGAACGATAACCGAAATACCTGCTTTCTTTCCTAGAACGCGTCCTGCATTTGTTCCACCTAGATTTCCTGAACCATATTGGCGGATATCGGTCTTGTAGAAGAGTTTGCCAATTACCAGGGCAAAAGGGATAGATCCCAGTAAATAGCCTAATATAATACATAATACAGTCATCATAATCATTCACCTCGAATAGTCATATTTTAACAGAAAACAAGCGAATTATATAGTGTTTTTTATATGTCAAAGTCTAGTATACTGAAAATTCCAATAAAGATGTAAATAATTCCAATGCTAAAACAAATGATAATAATATAAGTTATAATAATAAAAAGGAGACAGTATCATGAAACATGAATTTAGAAGTATAGTGATTGACACAGAGAATAAAACATTTGAAATACTTGATGGAACAAAAGGATCATATAATATAGCTGATATCAAAGAATGTGATGTTTTAAACGAACATGCTAATTTCAGAGGAGAAACCAAACCATTCCTCCATCAAATTGTTGAAGGTTCTACCGTAATTGGCTTATTTCAGCCTAAAATGTATGTTGGATTAAAGATTGAAATGAAAGATGGCACGATTCTTGGTGTATATGTCAGTTTAGATCCGGTTTTGATGCAAACAGATCAACAAAGTAAGGATCATAAAGAAGCATGTAAAATTAAAAAACTTTTGGATAAAACTCGTGAAAAGAGTGATTGATATGACGAACAATTATTATCGCAATCTGCGTATCTTTTTTGTGGTATTTGCTATTGTATTTGCCTTAGGTACATTTATGAATTGGATTGATTCAAAGATAGGAATTAGTGTTGCTTGGCTTTGTGTAGGGTTAAATAATTTAATTGCATATCTTTCAGAAAAGCAGGAAAGGTCATTTTTAAAATATGTTAGCTTAGTTACTTTCTTTGCATGTGTTCTTTTAAGTTATTTAAGTTGGGCTTAAAAAAATAAAATAATAATTTAAATTTTCGATAAATGGAATTCAAAAGGAACTGAGTTCCATTTTTTTTGAAAACTACTAGTTTTTTCGCTATAATCTATCATTAGGTGAAAGGATTGATTTCATGCCAAAACAACAGTATAACGAAGAAAGTATCGTGATTTTAGAAGGACTGGATGCGGTAAGAAAGCGTCCAGGTATGTATATAGGTTCTACAGATTCAAAAGGTTTACATCATTTGGTCTGGGAAATTGTTGACAATGCGATTGACGAAGCATTGAATGGATATGGTAACCAGGTTCATATTACATTGAATAAGGATGGCAGTGTAACGGTTGAAGACCATGGTCGTGGAATGCCAGTAGGAAAACATAAATCCGGAATGAGCACATTGGCGGTTATTTTTACTGTGCTTCATGCCGGTGGAAAATTTACAAGCCAGGGAGGATATCGTAATGCTGGAGGTTTACATGGAGTAGGTGCCAGTGTTGTCAATGCGTTATGTACATGGTGTAAAGTAACTGTCCATGATGGAAAAGATGTTTGGTCTATGACTTTTGAGGATGGTGGACGAAAGATTGGTAAGTTGATTCGTGAAGGAAAAACAAATCGTACTGGAAGTACGGTTACATTTTTGCCGGATTCAAAGATCTTCAAAAATTGTACATTCTCTTTTTCTAAGATTTGTGAAAGAGCTCAGGAAGATGCCTTTTTATTAAAAGGTTTAAAGATGATCGTTACCGATCTTCGTAAAGAAAAACGTGAAAATGTATATCAATATGAAGACGGATTAAAAGCCTTTATTGAAGAGATCAACTCAGATCATACGCCAATGCATGATCCAGTCAGCTTTAGTGGAGAATATAACTCGATCAAAGTTGAAGGCTGTTTTCAATATACTGATGAATATCAGGAGAATGTTTTCTCTTTTACGAACATGGTTCGTACACGTGATGGAGGAAGTCATGAAACTGGAGCTAAGCTTGCGTTCACAAAGGTATTTAATGAATATGCGAGAAAAAATGGTTTCTTAAAGGAAAAAGATAAAGGATTTGAGGGAAATGATGTCAGAGAAGGTTTAACTTTGGTCATTAACTTAACAATTCCTGAAGAATATTTGCAGTTTGAAGGGCAGACAAAAGAAAAATTAGGTTCTCCAGAAGCTAAGCCGGCTACTGAATCGGTTGTCAGTGAACATTTGCGTTATTTCTTAGAAGAAAATAAAGAAACAGCGAATGCACTCGTGCGAAAGATCGTAAAGGCAGCCAGTGCTCGAAATGCAGCAAGAAAAGCTAGAGAAGAAGCTCGTAAAGGAAAAGGAAAGCAAAAAACGGAAAGAGTGCTTTCTGGAAAGTTAGCCAGCGCTCAAAGCAAAGATGCACGAAGAAAAGAATTGTATCTTGTCGAAGGGGATTCAGCTGGTGGTAGTGCTAAACAAGGAAGAGATTCTAAGTATCAGGCTATATTGCCTTTAAGAGGAAAGGTATTAAATACAGAAAAAGCTTCAATTGAATCGATTGAAAAAAATGAAGAGCTTAATACCATTATCCATGCATTGGGTGCAGGTGTTGGTCCAAGTTTTCAGGCAGAGGATTCTAATTACTACAAAGTTATCATCATGACCGATGCCGATGATGATGGGGCTCATATTCAAAATTTATTATTGACGTTTTTCTATCGCTATATGCGCGATTTGATCGAACATGAGATGTTGTATATCGCCTTGCCGCCTTTATATCGAATTGCCAAGGGAAAAGAAGAGTATTATTTATATACCGATGAAGAATTGGATGAAAAGAAACAGGAATTAAAAAATGGATATACGATCACTCGTTACAAAGGTCTTGGTGAGATGAACGCTTCTCAGTTATGGGAAACGACCATGAATCCAGAAACAAGAACTTTATTATGTGTTACGATCGAAAATGCTCGCATGGCAGAAAGACGAGTTACCGAATTAATGGGGGATAGAGCTGATCTAAGACGTAGTTGGATCGAAGATAATGTTGTATTTACTTTAGAAGATGATTATGTTAAGGAGGTGCGTTCGTGAAAAAGAAAGCAGAAGCTAAGCAGATGATCCTAAAAAATTCTTTGGAAGATATCATGGCAGATCGTTTTGCCCGCTATTCTAAATATATTATTCAAGAACGTGCTTTACCGGATGCAAGAGATGGATTAAAACCTGTGCAGCGTCGTATTTTATACGCGATGTATGAGAGTGGAAATACATATAACAAACCATATCATAAAAGTGCCAAAACAGTTGGTAATGTGATTGGTAATTATCATCCACATGGAGATAGTTCCGTTTATGATGCAATGGTACGTTTGTCTCAGCCATGGAAAATTGCCAATCCTTTAATTGATATGCAGGGAAACAATGGTTCAATTGACGATGATCCAGCAGCAGCTATGCGATATACCGAAGCTCGTATGTCTAAGATCTCTATGGAGATGATGAGAGATATTCAAAAAGAAACAGTTAACTTTGAACCAAATTATGACGGCGAAGAAACAGAACCAACCGTTCTTCCCAGCCGTATTCCAAATTTATTGATCAATGGATCTGTGGGAATTGCGGTAGGTATGGCAACTAATATTCCACCACATAATTTAACGGAAACGATCAATGCAATCTTTGCGGTGATGGACGATGAAAATATTACTGTTCCTGAGTTAATGGAAATTATTAAAGGACCTGATTTTCCTACTGGTGGAATCATCTTAGGCAGAAAAGGTATTCGCCAAGCTTATGAAACAGGACGTGGTTCTATTATTATTCGTTCTAAATACCGCGTGGAAGAAATGGAAAATGGTAAGAAACGTGTTATTTTCTACGAAATTCCATATCAGGTCAATAAAGCAACTTTAATTCAAAAGATGGCATCATTGATTCGTGACAAAGCCATTCAAGGTGTTACGTATTTAAATGATGAAAGTAACCGTGAAGGCATTCGAATTGTCATGGAGCTTAAAAAAGATGTACAGGAAGAAGTCATTTTAAATCAATTATTTAGATTGACACCTTTGCAGACATCTTTTGGTATTAATATGCTTGCCTTGGAAAACGGGCGCCCTCGACAGCTTCCATTAAAGAACATTATTTTAGATTATATTGATCATCAAGTGGATGTTGTCGTAAGAAAAACACAATTTGATTTGAAAAAGGCAAAAGATCGAGCTCATATCTTAGAAGGATTATAGATCGCAATGGATCACATTGATGAAGTTATTCATTTAATTCGTTCTTCTAAAAAAGATGAGGCAGGGCTTGTTCAAGAACTATGTGATGCTTTTGGATTAACACAAATCCAGGCAAAGGCAATTCTTGCGATGCAGTTAAGAAGATTATCCGGATTAGAACGAGATAAGATTGAAAGCGAATATGCGGAATTGTTGAAGACAATTGCTGATTTAGAAGATATTCTCGCTAATCATGATCGAGTGTTAAAGATCATTCGTGATGATCTAACTGAAATCAATAAAAAATATGGTGATGATCGAAGAACCGAAATTAGTGATGCAAGCTTTGATATGGAAGATGAAGATTTGATTCCAGTAGAAGATGTGATCATTATGTTGACTGAATCTGGTTATATCAAACGTCAGAGTGTTGATACATATAAAGCTCAAAATCGTGGTGGACGAGGTATCAAGTCTTTAACGCTAAATGAAGAAGACAGTATTGATACAATGATCTCTATGTCTACGCATGATTATCTTTTGTTATTCACAAATACAGGTCGTGTTTATCGAATGAGAGGTTTCAATGTACCAAATGCTTCCCGTACTTCAAAAGGAATTCCTATCGTAAACTTATTAACATTGGAAAAAGGTGAACAAATCAAAACTTTACAACCTGTGCCAAAAGATTATAAGTTTAATGATATCGAATTTAAGAACTTACTATTTGTTACTAAAAATGGTATCGTAAAACGTACTTCTGTTAGTGAATTTGAGAACATTAATCGTAATGGTAAGATTGCAATCAGTTTAAAAGAAGATGATGAATTGGCATTTGTGAAGTTAACGACAGGAAATGATGAAATTATCATTGCCGGATCTAACGGAAAGGCTGTACGATTCAATGAAGATCAAATTCGTGTCATGGGAAGAAGCGCTGCCGGTGTAACAGGATTCAACTGTGATGGAAGTGAAGTTGTAGGTGTAGCTTTATCGAATGAGGGAAAGACAATTCTATCTATTAGTGAAAATGGATATGGTAAACGAAGCTATTTAGAAGATTATCGATTGACTTCTCGCGGTAAGAAAGGTGTTCGTACGATCAATATTACAGAAAAGACCGGAAAACTAGTCAGCGTAAAAGCTGTTAACGGGGATGAAGATGTTATGATCGTATCAAGTTCAGGTATCATGATCCGTACCAGCTTACAAAATGTAGGTATCTACGGAAGAAATACACAGGGTGTAAGATTGATCAATCTGACAGATGATGCAAAAGTTACCAAGGTAACTCTTGTTGATCATGAGGAAGAAGAAACAAGCGAGAAATAAAATATAGGCACTTATTTATATGAATAAGTGCCTTCTTTTTAATCTATCAAATTTAATGTGTATTTATAATGAGTTTGATCCATACCATGGTTTTCATAAAATTTATGAGCACGGTGACGTTTTTGATTGGTTGTTAAATCTAATACAACACATCCATTATCTTTAGCATATGTCTTTGCATATTCAAATAATTTTGCGCCTATGTGTTGGCTTCGATGTTTTGGATCAACACAAAATTCAATAACTTCTGCCACTTTATCACAATGGTGCATCTGGTATTCAATTTTTAAATCGAGATATCCAATAATATTATCATTGTCTTCAAAGACAAAAATATCATGTGAATGAATAAGCTCGTTCATGATCATTTTCATCTTATCAAGATCAAAACATGTTTCTTCCAAATCACATACTAATTTATAAACTTTTTCAAAATCAGATGAATTCATTTTTCGAATCATAGTGTTTTTCTCTTTTCATATGAATATTCCTATAGAATATTTTACTATTTGTTTGCAGAAAGTTCAAAAGAATGGTATAAAGATATAGTAAAAGCTTTGAGAAGGAAAAGTAAAATTGAGTTTTTTCATAGAGACGATATGGCTGGTGAAAATATCGATGAAATTCAATTTGAAAAGCACCTTTGAGTGATTTTATGAATTTAGTAGTAAAATCCGGTACATACCGTTATCATGTCAAGAGATCTTATTTTTAAGATAAGAAGGGTGGCAACGCGAGACATCGTCCCTTTATTGGGTGGAATGTCTCTTTTTTATTTTAGGAGGATTGAAATGTTAGACATTAAATTTGTGCGTGAGAATCCTGAAGTTGTAAAAGAGAACATGAGAAAAAAATTTCAGGATGAGAAGATCCCTTTGGTTGGTGAAGTTTTAAAAGAAGATAAAGAACTTCGTCAAGCTCAGCAACATGCAGATGATCTTCGTTCTAAGAGAAAGAAAATTTCAAAAGAAATTGGAATCATGATGTCTCAAGGAAAAAAAGAAGAAGCTGAAGCTATCAAAGCTCAAATTTCTGAGATTGCTGAAGAATTGGATGCTTTGGAAGAAAGAGAAGAAAAACTTCGTGAATCTGTAAAGAATAAGATGATGCAGATTCCAAACATCATTGATGACACCGTTCCTATTGGAAAAGATGATTCTGAAAATGTTGAATTGGAAAAATATGACGAACCAGTTGTTCCAGATTTTGAAATTCCATATCATACAGAAATCATGGAAAGATTAAGCGGTATTGATCTAGATAGTGCAAGAAAAGTAGCTGGAAATGGATTCTATTATTTAATGGGAGATATTGCTAGATTGCATTCAGCTATTATCAGCTATGCACGAGATTTTATGATCAATAAAGGATTTACATATGTTATTCCACCTTACATGATCCGCAGTTCTGTAGTAAATGGTGTAATGTCATTTGCGGAAATGGAAGGTATGATGTATAAGATTGAAGGTGAAGATCTATACTTGATTGGAACGAGTGAACATTCTATGATTGGTAAATTTATTGATACGATCTTAGATGAAAAAGATCTTCCTTATACATATACTTCTTATTCTCCATGTTTCAGAAAAGAAAAAGGTGCACATGGTATAGAAGAACGTGGTGTTTATCGAATTCACCAGTTCGAAAAACAAGAAATGATCGTTGTTTGTAAACCAGAAGAAAGTATGGAATGGTTTAAAAAATTGTATATGAATACAGTTGAGTTCTTTAGAACTTTAGATATTCCTGTACGTACATTGGAATGTTGTTCTGGTGATTTGGCAGATCTTAAATGTAAATCTGTAGATGTAGAAGCTTGGTCTCCTCGTCAGAAAAAATATTTTGAAGTAGGAAGTTGTTCTAATTTGACAGATGCTCAGGCAAGACGTTTAAAGATTCGTGTAAAAGATGATAAAGGAAATAAATACTTTGCACATACTCTAAATAATACATGTGTTGCTCCACCAAGAATGTTGATTGCTTTCTTAGAAAATAATTTACAGGAAGATGGAAGTGTATTGATTCCTGAAGCATTACAACCATATATGGGAGGAACTAAAAAAATAGGATAAAAAAGTGCTATTGGTTATATGCCAATAGCTTTTTATTTCACATAAAATGTTTTCATATCATCCAATCTCAATGCAGCAAACTGACAATCTTCATTATTACAGGAACAGCCACAATCAATATCAATATAATTGGATTGCATGATATCAGATTTATTATGAAAGATTTCATTTATGAATTATATCAAAATGATAATTTTACTTTGTATTTAACAATAGCTCTAGTAATTTTAATCATACTTTTTGTGATAGTATTTTTCTTTGGTAAAAAGGATGAAAAATTAGAAGAAACAAAAAGATTACAAAAAATAGAGTTAGATACATTCAAAAAAGAAGAGGAAGCTCCAGCTAAACTTGAAGTTAAGGAAGAAACAAAACCACAAGAAAAAGAAGAAATAAAACCAATTGAAACAGTGAATGAAGAAGTAACAGTTACTGAATTTAAACCAAGTTTTGAAGATACTGAAGAAGAAATTGAACTTCCAAAAGAAAATGTTGAAGTAAAGGTTAGCAAACCATTATTTAGTGACCATGAGGAAGAAGAAAGTCCAATTAGTATTAGTGAATTACCAGAAATAAAATTAGATGAAAAAGATGAACAACTTGAAAGCGGCTTAAGTAACCTAGAAGCAATCAAAAATGAATTTGACAAGATTGATATTCCGGAAGTAAAAGAAGAACCAAAAGAAGAAAAGCCAATATTTAAACCAAGTCCTCAAATATTTAGTTCAGTATTTGTTAACAAAACAGAAGAAAATAAAAATAATAATAATGAAGAAGAAGTAGTAACAAAACTTCCAGAAAAAGAAGAAAAAACTGAACCCCTTATTAAGACATTTATAATTGAAGATGATGATGAAGAAATGGATTTACCAACATTAAAAAAAGATGAAAAAGAACAAAAACCACTAATAAATGAAGAACAAAATGAAAAACCAAGTCTTTTAGATGATGTAAGTGGTGAAGTTTACGAATTAAAATAGAGCTTAAGCTCTTTTTTTTCTTTACATATATTGCTTTAAGTAATAAATTAGTATAAAATAATAATTACAAGGAAGAGGTAAATATGAACGAAGATGTAAAAAAATATGGTATTATGTTATTTATCAGTATAATTGTTCTAATAATTGAATTAATTTTTAAAATTAAAGGTGTAATAGGTTTAATACTATGCATAGCAAGTATATATTTTATAATAGCGTTATCAATAAGAATACTAAGGTTAACAAATTTATTTAATGAAGAAATAATGGAGAAAATAGATATATTATTCTTTCTATGAAATATAAAAAAGTATATATAGAAATAACTAATAATTGTAACCTTAATTGTAGTTTTTGTATTCATAATAAACGAACACCTAAATTTATGTCAATGGATGAATTTAAAATAATTTTAAGTAAGTTAAAAGGATACACTAAATATTTATATTTTCATATTCTCGGAGAACCTCTTTTGCATCCATATATAAATGAATTTATTAATGAAGCAAGCAAAGATTTTTATGTAAATATTACCACAAATGGGTATTTAATAAAAAATATTAAAGATAATAAAAACATAAGACAAATAAATATATCGCTTCATAGTAATCAAAATAAAAAAGAAGAATATTTAGAGAATATATTTGAAGTAGAGAATAAATTAAAGAAATATACCTATATAAATTATAGATTATGGACAGGTAAAAATGATGAAATAATAAAGCTTTTAGAGAAAAAATATAATGTGAAAATTGAAGGCTCAAGAAAGCTTGAAGAAAATGTATTCATAGATTTTGACGAAGAATTTACTTGGCCAGATTTAAACAATAATATTTGTAAAACAAATGGTAAGTGTTATGCTTTAAAAGATCACATAGGTATTTTAGTTGATGGCACAGTTATTCCTTGCTGTTTAGATGGAAATGGTAATATAAACTTAGGGAATATTTTTGAAAATAATTTAGAAGACATAATAAATAGTGATAGATGCCAAAATATGCTAAAAGGTTTTAAAGAAAGAAAACTAGTAGAACCATTATGTAAACATTGTGGTTTTATAGATAAACTAAATAAAGATGGAGGTAAAATATGAAAGAATACGCATGTAAAAATGAAGAAGCAATATATTTTGAAAAAATTGAAAGTGACTTTAGGACACCTTTTTTCAGAGATATAGATAAAATACTATATTCTTTAGCATTTTCAAGATATATGGATAAAACACAAGTATTTTCATTTAAAGAAAATGATCATTTAACTAAAAGAATGATACATGTTTTATATGTTAGTAAAATAGCTAGAACAATAGGTAGAAGATTAGGTTTAAATGAAGATTTAATTGAAGCTGGTGCACTTGGTCACGATTTAGGTCATACACCATTTGGTCATGTTGGTGAAGCAATATTAAATGAAATAAGTTTAAAAAATGGATGTGGATATTTTAATCATAATGTTCACAGTGTTAGACTTTTAATGAATATTGAAAATTATGGTAATGGTAAAAATATAACACTCCAAACGTTAGATGCAATTCTTTGCCATAATGGAGAAATCGTGGAAGGCATATATAAGCCATGCAAAAAAAGCAAGCAAGAATTTTTAAAAGAATATGAAAGTACTTATAAAGATAAAGATGCATGTAAAAAGCTTTCACCGATGACTTTGGAAGGTTGTGTAGTAAGAATTAGTGATTTAATTGCATACTTAGGTCGTGACATAGATGATGCAATTAGAATGAATCTTTTAAAATGGGAAGATGTACCAGAAAATATAACTAAAGTTTTAGGAAGCAATAATAGTGAAATCGTAAATACTATTATAAATGATATAATTAAAAACAGTGAAGGAAAAAACTATATTAAATTAAGTGAAGATGTATACAAAGCTATAAGTGATCTAAAAGATTTTAATTATAAAAATATCTATTATAAAGCTTATACAAATGAAGAAAGAAAACTTTTAAAAACGATGATAAATACTTTATTTGATACATATATGGAAGATTTAAAAACAAATAATAAAGAAAGCAATATAATTAAGTCTTATCTAAGTAATATGAGTGATGATTATAAGAAAAATACAAACGAAAGAATAGTAATTGATTATATTGCAGGTATGACAGATGATTATACATTAAAAGAATATAATAAAATTTTAAAAACTAAACATAATAATATAGAGGTGCAAAATGAAATATAAAACTTATAACTGTAATTCTTTTAATGTCCATACAATTAAAACAGATAAATTTAAAACTAGCCATGTTGAAGTAATATTTAGAGATATTGCAAATAAAGACGAAATGGGAGCTTATTCTTTTTTAGCAGATATGTTAAGTCAGTCGAGTAAAACATATCCACGTAAGAAAGATTTAATTACAAGATTTGAAGAACTTTACAAAATAATAGTTTATGCAACTACTTTGAGAGTGGGTAATGTTCTTGATTTTCATGTATCACTAGATTTCATTAATCCAGATTATATAAATGATAAAAATTATGTTGAAGAAGTAATTAAAACATTATTTGATATTATAGAAAATCCCAATGTAACTAATGATGAATTTGATTTAAAAACATTTAATATAGTAAAAGAAAGACTTAAAAGAGAAATTAATAGTTTAAAAGAAAATCCAATGAAACAAAGTATTAAAGAAGCTTTTAAAGCTATGAATGCTGATACTCCGACATCATATGAGCTTTTAGGTAATTTAGAGAGTTTAGAAAAAATAACTCCATCAAGTTTATATAAAACTTATAAAAATCTAAGAAAGAATTTTAAAGTAGATATATTTTTAATAGGTAATTTAGAAATGGATGATACTGTTTCATTAATAAAGAAATATTTTAAAAATAGATATATTATTGAAAATAAACTAGATTTAATGGTAGATAATAAAGAAATTAAAAGATTAGTTGTTAAAAGTATGGCATCTGATAATGTTCAAGCTAATTTAGTAATGATATTTAATTTAAAAAAATTAACAGAAATAGAAAAAAATATTACTTTTAATGTCTTTAATTATTTGTATGGAAGCGGAGGTCTTACATCAAAATTATATCAAAGTATTAGAGAAAAAAATAGTTTGTGTTATGCTATAAGTAGTATGTATTTAAAATATGATAAGTTATTACTAGTGCATATTTCTCTGGAACAAGCAAATGTTAAAAAAGCTACATCACTAGTAAAAAAAGAATTAAAAAATATGCAAGTTGGTAATTTTACTGAAGAAGAACTTAAAGATGCAATTAATAATATGATAGTATCTTTAGATATGGCACAGGACAATAATGTATCTATAATAAATAATTATGTATTCCATGTTTTTGATAACTTACCAATGCCTGAAGAAAGGGTAGAAATGTTTAAAAATATAAAAAAAGAAGATGTTATAAATGTTGCTAAGAAAGTAAAATTAAATACAGTATTTACCCTAGAAGGGAGAAATAAATAATGGAAGAGTTAAAACTAAAAGGATTAAATGAAACAATATATGTTTATGAAACTAAAACTGGTCTTAAAATATATATGTGGGTTAATGAAAAAATAAGTAGTATGTATGGGGCATTATCAGTAAAATATGGTTCAGTTCATACTAAATTTAAAATAGGAAAGAAAACATATGAAGTACCAAATGGACTGGCTCATTTTCTTGAACATGTTAAATTCAACATTGATGAAGATACAACAGCTCACGATAAATTTTATAAAATCGGCGGAGATTCAAATGCTTTTACAACATTTGATTATACATCATACTTAGTATTTGCAACTAAAAATAAAAAAGAAAATCTAGAAGAATTACTTGATTTTGTATACACACCATATTTTACAAAGAAAAATATAGCTAAAGAAAAAGGGATAATTGTTGAAGAAGCCAACATGGGAATAGATGACCCATATAGCATAGTGTTCTTTCATACATTAAAAAATACTTTACAAAAATCAAAGTATCGAAATACTATCACAGGTACACCAGAAGAAGTTGAAAGCATAACACTAGATGATGTAAAACTTGCCTATGATGCATTCTATCATCCTAAAAACATGTTTTTAACTATTACGGGTAATTTTAATCCATATGAAATGGCAAGTGTAGTAGAAGAAAATCTATCTAAAAAAGAATTTAAAGAATATTTAAATCCAGTAGTAATTAAAGAAAATGAACCAAGAAAAGTAACTAAGAAATATATGGAAGAAGAAATTAATTTAACATATCCTCAAGTGAAATTTACAATTAAAATGGATATGAATAGATTTAAAGACTATTCTAAATTAGAACTTAAAATATTAACAAATCTTTTATTTAATATAAATTTTGGGGCAACATCAAACTTTAGAGAAGAACTAATAGAAAAGGGAATTGTTCAAAGCTTGTCTGTTGCAAATGATATTTATGATGATACTTTTGTAATAACAATTACTTCAACAACAAACTTTAAAGAAGAATTAATTAAAAGAGTAAAGAATAAATTAAATGATTTAAGTGTTAATGAAATTGATTTCAAAAGAAAAAAGAATGCTGCGATTGCAACACTCATTCTTGATTATGAAGATATTGAAAATGTAAGCTATAGATTACAAGATGATATTTTAAATAATGGTAGTATTATAACTAATTTAAAAGAAATACTTGAAGAAGAAAGAGTAGAAGATTTAGAATCTATAATTAAACTAATAGATATTGATAACATGGCAATAAATGTATTTTTACCAAAAGAAAACCAAAAGGAACAATGACCTTTTGGTTTTTAACATACTATCTGTTGTAGAATTCAACGATAAGTTGTTCATTAATTTCTGGATTAAGTTCACTTCTTTCAGGAAGTCTAACATATTTACCAGTTAATTTCTTTTCATCCATTTCTAGAAAAGCTGGAACAGTTCTCTTTTGTTCAATTGCATCAAGGATAGCTGGATGATTCATAGAATTTTCTTTAACAGAAATTATATCACCAACTTTAGTAGTATAAGAAGGAATATCAACCTTTTTACCATTTACTAAAATATGTCCATGATTAACAATTTGACGAGCACTTCTTCTAGTTCTAGCCATACCTAGACGATAAACCATGTTATCAAGTCTAGATTCAAGAAGGATAAGTAAGTTTTCCCCAGCAATACCATGCATCTTTGAAGCTTTGTCAAATACTTTGTGGAATTGTTTTTCATTAAGTCCATAAAGAATTCTAACCTTTTGTTTTTCTTGCATTTGGATACCATATTCACTTAACTTACGACGACGATCTTGACCGTGTTGTCCAGGTGCATATGCTCTTTTAGCTAAATCTTTACCATTTTCTAAAGTAGAAAAACCAAGTCTTCTAGATTTTTTATAAGCTGGTCCCGTATATCTTGCCATAAAATCTCCTTTCATTTTATTTGCAAAATATTTATTCTGTCATATCCATTAAATAGGGAGTTTGAATAATTTCTCCAAGGCAGTATAGAATACTTTATTCCATTAAGGTTCAAACACATTATTTATAGGTACAACTCTGCCTAAATAACTTGCAAGTGTATTATATAATAATTCTATGTGTATGTCAAATTATTTTGAGAAAAAACAAAAAATTTGTTAATTTTCGCGGCTAAAATATTAATGTTTTTCTTGACATTTGCTTCATTTTGTATTATTATCTATTGGTATTTACAGAAAAAGGGTGAAGTTTTATGGATAAAATAATAAATATTGCTGTAGTAGCACACGTAGACGCTGGTAAATCAACTTTAGTAGATGGATTACTTAGACAAAGTGGTGTTTTTAGAGCAAATGAAGAATTAGTAGATTGTGTAATGGATAGCGGAGATATTGAAAAAGAAAGAGGTATTACAATTACTGCTAAAAACTGCGCTATTAAATATAAGGATTACAAGATTAATATTGTGGATACTCCAGGTCATGCTGATTTTTCGAGTGAAATTGAAAGAGTTATTAAAACTGTTGATACAGTTATTTTACTTGTGGATTCTGCTGAAGGCCCAATGCCTCAAACAAGATTTGTTTTAAAAGAAGCATTGCAAAATAATTTAAAACCAATTTTATTTATTAATAAGATTGATAAAAAGGACCAAAGAGCTGAAGAAGTTGTTGATATGACATTTAATTTATTCATGGAACTTGGTGCAACAGATGAACAACTTGATTTTCCAATTCTTTATGGTAGTGCTAGAAGTGGTTATGCAATTTATAACATGGGAGATGAAGGCAAAGATTTAACTCCATTATTTGAAACTATTGTAAATAATACTAAAGTTTTTGAAGGAAATGAAAATGATCCACTTCAATTACAAGTTTGTCAACTTGCTTATGATGATTATATTGGTAGACTTGGTATAGGTAGAATTAATAAAGGTAAAATAAAATCAGGTGAAACTGTATCACTTGCAACAAATGAAGGAAAAGTTGAATCTTTCCGTGTTACAAAATTATTTGTTAATGAAGGAATTAAAAGAGTAGAAGTACCTGTTGCTTACTTTGGTGATATAGTTACAGTTGCAGGATGTTCAGATGTATCAATTGGTGATACTATTTGTGAAAAAGATGTTATTGATCCACTTCCTAAAATTGTTATTGAAGAGCCAACACTTTCAATGAATTTCTTAGTTAATAATTCTCCTTTTGCAGGACAAAGCGGTAAATTTTTAACAAGTAGACATTTAAAAGATAGACTTGAAAAAGAACTAGAAACTAATGTAGGATTAAAAGTTGAACAATTAGAAGGTGCCGATGGTTTTAAAGTTAGTGGTCGTGGTGAATTACACTTATCAATTTTACTTGAAAATATGCGAAGAGAAGGATATGAATTATCTGTATCAAAACCAGAAGTTATTTTTAAAGAAGTAGATGGTAAAAAAGAAGAACCATATGAAAAAGTTATTGTTAATGTACCAAATGAATATTCAGGAACAGTAATTAATTCATTAAATGAAAGAAAAGGTATCATGCAAAGTGTTACTCCGGGTGAAGTTGGATATACAAGAGTTGAATATTTAGTTCCAACCAGAGGATTAATCGGTTATCGTGGTTCATTTATTACTGAAACAAAAGGTGAAGGTATCATGGTTCGATCATTTGATTCTTATGGACCTTATGCAGGACCTATTTCAGGACGTAAAAATGGTGTTCTTGTTTCCATGGTTAATGGTACAACATTTGGTTACTCACTTTACAATTTAAGTAGTCGTGGAACAATGATTGTAGACCCATCCACTGAGGTATATATTGGTATGATTATTGGCATTTCCAATAAAGAAGGGGACTTAGATGTTAACCCTTGCAAGAATAAGGAACTTACAAATACCAGAAGTGCTCATGCTGATGATGCAATTGTGCTTAATAAAGCTAAGAAATTTACTTTGGAAGAAGCTCTAGAATTTATCGAAGATGATGAATATATTGAAGTAACACCAACAGAAATAAGACTTAGAAAAAAATATCTAGATCCAAAAGAAAGATATAGAAGAGCAAGATAAGACTTTAAAAGGTCTTATTTTTTTGTTGTGTGGGACACAAGTAATTTGTTAAATTTGGACTAGCTCATAAAATATAGTAAGAAATAACCTAAAGGGGGTGATATCTTGACTATATCATTATCAGTAGTCATAATGCTTGTAGCATACATTTTCGGAGCCATAACAAAAATGTTTACTCAGAAACTACCAAATAAGTTTATTCCTATTCAAAATGTTGTCATAGGTATAGTTAGTGGGATAATTTGTTTCTTTTTAAAACTTGATGATAACTTACTTAATTCAATTTTAGTAGGACTTATGTCTACGATGAGTGCTGGCGGAATAGCAGATCTCATAGAAGTGAAAAAAACACAAGATAATGAAACTAAAGGATAAATATTTTTTCTATAAGCAAATGACAATTGTATGACTAATGTTTTTAATATCAATTTGTGGCTTGAAATTGTTATGATTTTATGGTAATATAAGTATATATGAAAGAAAAATTCATATAATAAAAAAAGAAACATTTGATTTTCATAGGTCAATGCTTACTTTTTATAGGTAATGATGTTTACTTGAACATTAATAATGACAAGTAAACTTTTTTTGTTCTACTTAGGATAGCTTGTACATATTATTATTCTGGGAGGAACGGCACATGGGATTAAATGAAAAAGAAGTAATTGAATCTAGAAAAAGATATGGTACAAATGAAATAACAAAGCAAAAACAAAATACTTTTATGCATCTTTTATTAGAGTCACTCGGAGATCCGATTATTAAAATATTACTTATAGCTTTAGCAATTAAAGTTGTAGTATTATTCCGTGACTTTGATTGGTATGAAACAATAGGTATTTTAATAGCAATATTTTTAGCATCATTTATCTCAAGTATAAGTGAATATGGCTCTGAAAAAGCATTTTCTAGGCTTCAAGAAGAGCAGTTGAAAACTACTGCAAAGGTTAGAAGAAGTGGAAAAATCATAGAAATACCATCCGGTGAAATTGTTGTTGGAGATATTGTCATGTTAAGTAGTGGTGATAAGATTCCTGCAGATGGTTATTTAGTAAAAGGCAATTTAAGCGTTGATGAATCAGCATTAAATGGAGAAACTAAAGAAGCAAAGAAACTAAGTAAAAATGGTCCGGTCATATCCGATAATAACAGAGTATTTCGTGGTTCTGTAGTTTATAATGGCGAAGCAGAAATGCTAGTAAGATTTATTGGCGATAATACAATTTTAGGTAAAATTTCTCAAGAACTTCAAGAAGTTGTGCCAGAAAGTCCTCTCAAAATAAAACTTAGAGGTTTAGCAAAAACAATAAGTAGAATAGGTTATATTGGTGCTTTTCTAGCATCAATTTCTTATCTTTTTTCTAGTATAGTTCTTGAAAATCATTTTGATTTAGATTTAATTATGGCCACAATCACTAATTTTCCAGTTATGTTTAATCATTTGCTTTATGCATTAACTTTATCAGTAACTATTATTGTTGTTGCAGTTCCAGAAGGTCTTCCCATGATGATTACTTTAGTTCTATCAAGTAATATGAAAAAAATGCTCAAAGATAATGTTTTAGTTAGAAAACTTGTGGGTATTGAAACATCTGGAAGTTTAAATGTCCTTCTTACTGATAAAACAGGTACTTTAACAAAAGGAGTATTAAAAGTAACAGAATTTGTAACACCAGATTTAAAAGTATATAAATCAAATTTAGATTTAAAAAAGAGTGTTAATTATGAAATATTATATTCTTCATTTTTTTATAATAATGCTAGTATTATAAGTGATGATAATATTATTGGTGGTAATTCAACTGATAGAGCATTACTTAAATTCATTGGTAAAAGTAAAGAAATAAACAAAAAAGTAATTAATAAAACACCATTTGATAGTGCCATTAAATATAGTAGTGTAACATTAAGTGATGGAACTATACTTGTAAAAGGTGCTAAAGAAGTACTACTTTCTAAATGTAAAACATATCTAAATAGTTTTGGTAAAGAAGCAAGTTTATTAAATAAAAAAATGATTGAAAAGAAAATTGAAAGCTATACTAAATCTTCAGGAAGAGTTCTAATATTTGCTTATGGCAAAAACATGGATAATTTATGTTTACTTGGCTTTGTTAATATTAAAGATGAATTACGTGATGAAGCCAAAGAAGGAATTAGGCTTATTAAAAGTGCAGGTATAAAACCTATTATGATTACGGGGGATGCAGTAGATACAGCAGAAGCTATTGCGCGTGAGGTTGGTCTTATTGATATAAAAAGTAATCTTGTCTTATCAAGTGGTGACTTAGAAAAATTAAGTGATGATGAAATAAAAAGTAAGTTATCTAATATTGCTGTTATAGCTAGAGCACTTCCTCAAGATAAAAGTCGTATGGTTAGTATTATAGAAAGTATGGATTTAGTAGTGGGTATGACTGGTGATGGTGTAAATGATGCTCCAGCTTTAAAGAAAGCAAATGTTGGCTTTGCCATGGGAAGTGGAACAGAAGTTGCTAAAGAAGCCGCAGATATTGTTATACTAGATAATAATATTTTATCAATTAGTAAAGCAATTTTATATGGAAGAACTATCTTTAAAAGTATTAGAAAATTTATAATTTATCAGTTAACGGTTAATATGTGTGCACTCGTTTTATCAATAGTTGGTTCTTTTATTGGTGTATCAACTCCGATTACAATTGTGCAAATGTTATGGCTTAATATGATTATGGATACTTTTGCAGGTGTTGCATTTTCTTTTGAAGCACCACTCATAGAATACATGGAAGAACCCCCAAAGAAAAAGGATACCCCAATTATGAATAAATATATGTATAGTGAAATAATATGGACTGGTGTTTATTGCGCTTTACTTTGTATTTTATTTTTAAAACTTCCAATATTTAAAACATTAATTAGAACTGGAGAAAACTCTAAATATTTAATGACAGCATATTTTGCAATGTTCATCTTCATGGGAATATTTAATGCTTTTAATGCTCGAACAGTTCGAATAAATACCTTTGCAAATTTATCTAAAAATAAAGTTTTTATTGGTATATTTGGTTTCATATTTATAGCACAAGTTTGGATTATCTATAATGGTGGAGATATTTTTAGAACTTATGGACTTAAAATAAATGAGCTTATTTTAGTGCTCTTACTTGCTTTAACAGTATTTCCAGTTGATTGGTTTCGTAAATATATTTTGAAAAAACGTGGTATTGCCATTAGAATTTAATTGCATGTATTATTACAGTTTGATATAATAAGTGTAAGGAAGTGATTATATGGCAAAATATTGTGAAAAGTGTGGAAACAAAATAAATGAAGGCGCTAAATATTGTGATGGATGTGGAGCCCAAGTTGGTTTTAATGAAGAATATCCAAGTCATCCAAAGTTTGTTAAAAGAGACATGGTAATGGCAATAGTTTTATCATTCTTAACTTGTGGTATTTATGGTATTTATTGGTTTATTACTATGACAGATGACTCAAACACTTTAGTTGATAACAAAACAGCAAGTGGGGGAACAGCATTTCTTTACTGTTTAGTTACATGTGGAATATATTTCTTTTATTGGAATTATATAATGGGTAAAAAGATGTATGAAGCTGGAAGAAAGTATGGTAAGTCAATTGATGACAATAGTATTTTATATTTATTATTATCAATATTTGGTTTAAGTTTAGTAAATTATTGCTTAATTCAAAATGATTTAAATAAATTTGCAGACTAATGAAAAAAGTAGTAGTATCAATTTTAATATTAATTTTATTTATTGGTTATTATTACATTTCAAAATATACGGGATTTGCTATTCCGTGTATTTTTCATGAATTGACAGGATTTTATTGTCCTGGATGTGGCATAACAAGAATGTTTTTTGCAACATTAAAGTTTGATTTTTATCAAGCTTTTAGATATAACCCTTTAGTATTTATTTTATTAATATGTTTTATTATTTATAAATTAATTAATTTAAAATTTAAAATAAAATTACCAAAATATACATCATATGTTTTACTTGTAATTGTAATACTTTATGGTATATTAAGAAATATAGATGCTTTTGGATTTCTAAAACCTACGGTTGTATAACAATATACAACTTGTTAGTAAATATTTGCTCAATTAGTTTTATAAAATATGGAGGTAAACAAAAATGAAAAAGAAAAAAATATTAACTATAACTACTATAATTGTTATAGTATTACTTGGTATAACATTATTTATATTTTTAGAAAAAAAGGATATTAAAGAAAAAGAATCTAGCAATATTCAAACTAATGAAGAAAAAATAAACATTAAAGAAAATGTTGAAGTAGAAATTAATAGTGAAGTTTTAAATATTAAAAATTTTTTTGAAAATAGTAATTTTTCTGATGGAGAAATAAATTATTTTGAAAGTGATAAGAAAATTAAATTTGATACCAAATATAATAAAATAGGAAGTTTCAAAGTAGTAATGAAAATAAATGATAAAAATTACGAAACAACTTTAAACGTAGTAGATAAATTAGCACCAACATTAAAATTAAAAGAATTAACAATTACACTAGGTGATAAATTTGAAATAAATTCTTTTGTAGAATCTTGCACTGATAATAGCGAAGAAGATTGCATTTTATCATATAAAGAAAATAAAAAATACACAAAAGTGGGAACTTATGATGTAACCATCATTGCTAAAGATAAGAGTGACAATGTAGTAGAAGAGACAACAAAATTAATTGTCAAAAATAAAAAAACTACAAATGAAACTCAAACAAATAATAATAATAAAGTGAAGTTTGTCAAAGAAGAAACTGAATCAGTAAAAGAAACAAAAGAATTAAAATATGGTACAATATTAAATTCATGGCACGTTAAAACATACAAGTTGTATAGCGATGGATCTAAAAAGACAGTTAATGAATATACACATTATGAAGTTGATGGTACTAATTTTAATGCCAAAACAAGTGATATGCTACCAGAAGCAATAGAAAATATGAATGTTTACAAAGATATTGTAAACGACGTCGTAAAATATACTAATGAATTTAGAACTGAAGTTGGTCAAGCTCCATTAACACTTGATGAAACTTTAACAAAAGCAGCCATGGTAAGAGCTATTGAAATGGCTTACTCAGATAAATTTTCTCACGAAAGACCTGATGGAAACATGTGCTATTATATAATGCGTGATTTTGGACAAGATATTTATGGCGTTGGTGAGAATATAGCAAGTAGACAACGTAATGCCAAAGAAGTTTCATACGCGTGGAAAGGTTCTCAAGGGCATTACGAAAACATGATTAGTGCATCATTTACTAGAATAGGTGTTGGTGTAATTAATTTTTATGGTACATATTATTGGGTTCAATTATTTCAATATTAAAAAGACAAAATAAAAAAGGATATTGATACAATATCCTTTTAATAGTCATTTGGTAGCGAGAGGGAGATTCGAACTCTCGACCTGCCGGGTATGAACCGGATGCTCTAGCCAGCTGAGCTATCTCGCCATGACTACTAAATAATACCAAAAAAAATAACTTTTGACAAGAGTTTTTGTAATTATTCATGTAAAAATAGTAGAAAAAATGTAAAAATAACGAAAAAAATAGAAAATGAAGTGGTAAAAATGATAAGTTTAGAAGAATTTGATAAAATTGATATGAGAGTTGGAACAATAATAGAAGCTAAAATTAATAAAGGAGCCAGAAAGCCAGCATATAAACTAAAAATTGATTTAGGAAAAGATTTAGGTATTAAAAATTCATCTGCTCAGTTAACTGAACTTTATACACCAGAAGACTTAGTAGGAAAACAAGTAATAGTTGTAGTTAATTTTAATCCGATTAGAATTGCCGATATAAAAAGTGAAGTCAGAATACTCGGAGCTGAAAATAAAGAAGGCTGCATTATTTTAACACCAGAAAGACAAGCACAAAATGGAAGTAAAATATATTAAAAATGAATAATATTTGGTTAAGTATAAAAGGGAGATTCGAACGCTTAGCCTTACGGGTATGAAAAATAAGCCCTAAATTAAATTACCGTTTATTTTTTACCGTTTCC
>ERZ824488.1416-NODE-1416-length-26430-cov-3.516284_pt1 | contig 26430 bp, 26 predicted proteins | sample MGYA00519936_ERZ824488 | MGnify/ENA primary metagenome ERZ824488 (study PRJEB31778, sample SAMEA3449153) | human gut metagenome | biome: human gut; feature: human-associated habitat; material: faeces | place: United Kingdom | collected 2010/2012 ... | reverse complement strand
TGGGAGGGATTATGCGTGGGCATGCCATCCATTGCCCGCGCCGCAGCCGGAAATGACGCGAACCCGCGTCCTCAGCCGGCTACTTCACAAACGGACAATGAACATGATGCCTCCTTGCGGCGGAGAATTCCGCCATTGGCCGCCATCTTACCCTGCCACCGGCATCAGGTCAACCGCCCCGGAAGTTTTCCGGCAGTGGACAGGGCCCCCGCGACCGCATGATCGCCCGCCGGCACTGGAAAAAATTTTTCTTTTCCCCCTCCTCCGGCGGCACCGCACCTGTCCTTCCCCAAACAGGCAAAGGAAGGGCCGCCCGGCCAAGCCAGCCTCGGGAGATGCCGCACGGAGCCTGCCAAAAGCCTCCTGTGCGATGCAGAACCCGGACGCTCCCTGTCCCCCGTCCCCCGCCATGCGGTGTCCGCCCGGTACGCCCCCCTCTCGACCCGGCCTGCCGCATCTGGCATACTGGCACCACCGGCACGATGCCGGAACGAAAATATAGAGAGGTTACAGATGAAAACCCTGGATTGTCGGGGCCTTGCCTGCCCCCAGCCTGTGATGCGCACCCGCGACGCCCTGGAACAGGGACGGCCGCAGGAGCTGATCGTCCTGGTGGACAACGCCGCCGCCAGCGAGAACGTGAGCCGCTTCCTGCGCCGCAGCGGCTTTGAAGTCAGCGTCAGCCAGCCCGAAAGCGCACTGTGGGAAGTGCACGGCCTGAGCAGCGCCACGCAGGTGGAAGCTCCGGAACAGGCCCCGGCAGCGGATACGGAAAGCGGCAAGACCCTGGTCCTCATCACCACCGATACCCTGGGCCGCGGCGATGATGAACTGGGCGCCCGCCTGATGGAAAACTTCCTGGCCAGCCTGCCCGAACTGGGGGCGTCCCTGTGGCGCATCGTGCTGCTCAACGGCGGCGTCAAACTGGCGGCCACGGAAGGCAAGTGCCTGGATACCCTGAAGCAGCTGGAAAGCAACGGCGTCAGCATCCTTGTCTGCGGCACCTGCCTGAACTTCTTCAACCTGCTGGAAGCCAAGCAGGTTGGCGAGACCACCAACATGATGGACGTGGTGACCAGTCTTTCCCTGGCCGACAAGGTCATCCGGCCCTGACCGCAACGCCTGCGGGCCGTGCGGGAAAACACCTTTCCCTGCCCGCGCATGAGGCATAAAAAAAGAGGGACGCTCCGCAGCGTTCCTCTTTTTTTACATCCTGCATCCATGCAGGCCATATCCAAAAATTTCCCGGCCCCGCCGGCATCGTCCCTCATGGCCGGGCCCTTTCTTCTTCCCGTCCCTCTGCCGGGAGCCATCGCGTATCCCCTGCCGCAGACAGCAGCCAGCGAAGCGGCGTTGCCCTCAAAGTCCCCTCTTCCCCTCTGAAGTCCCTGTACTCCGGCCAGGAGAGATGGCCCTCCCCGCAGTACAACGCCGGGGACCTGCCGGCCAGACCAGAGCAAACGTTTTCGGGGGATGGAGGGGGTACGGGGGAGGAAGGAACCCTATTCCAAAAGGGTCCCTTCCTCCCCCGCCATATCCTACTCTTCCCACAGCCCGGCCAAAACCTCAGCCGTGCGGGCCAGCAATTCTTCCGTATGACGGGCGGTGAGGCCGAAGCGCAGCAGGGCCTGACCGCGCGGCACGGTGGGCCAGCGGGCGCCCAGCACCAGCACGCCTTCCTCGGCCAGACGCGAGGCCAGACGGCGGCAGCTCGTCTCGTCGCCTACGGGCACGGACAAGATGTGCGCGTCGCCCATGACCGGCAGCCCCCGTCCCGTAAGGGCCTGACGGAAAAAGGCCACCCGCGCGGCCAGTGTGCGCCGTCGTTCCTCAAGACGCGGCAGCTCCTCCACCAGCGCCAGCATGCAGGCCGCATGGGCGGGCGGCAGGGCCGTGCTGTGCATGATGGCCGAGGCCAGATGCTCGAACAGGGGCGTGAATCCCCGGGGCAGCAACAGGAAAGCGCCCCACAGGCCCAGCGATTTTCCCAGCGTGCCCACCACCAGATCGGCCGGGGCCCGGCCACCATCCCGCAGGGCCTGCGCAGCGCACAGGCCGCGTCCGCCGGGGCCCAGGGCACCCAGCGCGTGGGCTTCGTCCACACAAAGGAAAAATCCGTACCGGCGGCGCAGGGCCGCCATGCGCTCCAGATCCAGGGCCGCGCCGTCCATGCTGTACAGGGACTCGGCCATGACCACGGGCTGCGGCGCGTCCGGCGGCAGGGAGGACAGCAGGCGCTCCAGATGGTCATAGTCCAGATGGTTCCAGGCCCGGATGCGCGCCCCGGCCAGCGGCAGGGCCCGCATGACGCTGGCATGGCAACGCCGGTCCACGAAGGCCTCCTGCCCCTGCTGGAGCAAGGTGGTCACACAGGCCAAATTGGCCTGATAGCCGCTGGGCAGAAAGAGGCATTCCGCAAAGCCGAAGTAGTCGGCCACGGCCCGGCAGGCTTGATCCACCACGTCGCTGCGGCCCCCGGCCAGACGAGACGCCGACGCCGACGGCGCATGGGCGGCAAAGCAGGCGGTTACCCGCGCCTGCCAGTGCGCGTCCGCGGCCAGGCCCAGACCGTCATTGCTCATGAAGGAGACGTATTCCCGGCCGTCCCGGTGCAACAGCGGCCCGGCGGCTCCCCCGGCCATGGCGGCACTATTGCGGGCAAGGCCCAGACGGGCATCGGCGCGCAGGCGGTCATTCAGACAGTCATAAAGGCTTCGGCGTTGTGGGACAGACATCGGTACAGCTCCCTGTAGCGGCTCTCCAGCAGTTCACGGGAAAAAGAGGCATCATAGGGCACCAGGCCCACGCGCAGTTCCAGTTCCAGAGGCGGCAGGGGGCCCTCAGGCCCGTAAAGCCCCCGCACGCACACCAGTGAGGCCGCCACACTGCCGCCCTGAGCCGTCACCCGCACATCCAGCCGCGCCGTACCGGACAGGGGCCCGGCAGGCCACAGGGCGCGCTCCACGGACAGCAGGAAGGCATGGCAGGAAAAATCCCGTGCCACACGCTGCTGCAGGGCAGCCGCCTGCGCGGCGGCCTCCAGCACCTGCCAGAAAGGCACGCCCTCACAACGGCGCCAGGCCGTGAGCCCCGGCGGGGCGTCGATGGCCCGGGCCGCATCCAGCAAGACGAAGGGCGACGGCGCATCCAGAAAGAAATCCGTACTCATGGACGCAGATCCACGGCAAGGGCGGCGTTCTGGCCACCGAAGCCGAAATTCTCCAGCAGGCCGCGGGAGGACGGGAAGGGACGGGGCTCCCGCACGAAGTCGAGACGGGCGGAACAGGGCCGTTCCAGATGGCGCACGGGCGGCATCCTGCCGTCACGCCAGGCGGCCAGCGCACAACACAGCTCCAGCGCCCCGCAGGCCGAGGAACCGTGCCCCAGCCAGGATTTGAAGGCCATGACGGCCGGACCGCCGGGGACATCGGCCAGCAGGCGTTCCCACAGCAGGCTCTCGGCCTGATCGTTGAGCTGGGTGCCCGTACCGTGGGCCGAAAGCCAGCCCAGACCGGCGGCATCGAGGCCCGCCTCTTCCAGAGCGCCCCGCACGGCCAGCTCGGCCCACGTCCCCCGGGCCTCGGGCGCGGTCAGGCTCTCGGCATCCACGGACGCCCCGTAGCCCAGGATCTCCGCATGGATACGGGCGCCCCGGGCCTGCGCCGAAGACAGGCTCTCCAGCACGAAGGCCGCACCGCCCTCACCGGGCACGAAGCCGTCCCGCCCCATGTCGAAGGGGCGCGGGCCCGCACCGGGCGCACACAGGCTGAGGGCGCGGGCCTTGTGATAGCCCAGCAGGCCGCCCAGCGAAAGGCGGCTGTCCCCGGCCGCGACCAGCACGGCATCGGCCAGACCGAAGCGTATGCGCCGCCAGCCTTCGCCCAGGGCCTGCATGGCCGAGGCACAGGCCGCGTTGACGGTCACGGCCTCGCCATGACAGCGGGCAAAGCGCGCCAGCGCCCCGGCGGCGGTATTGGGCAGCCAGCGCAACAGCCAGAGCGCGCCCAGGGTCGCGGTATCCTGCGGCGGCAGGCCCGGCTCGCCGGTGACGTCCAGCATGGGCCCCACGGCCGCGATGATCTGCGAGCGGACGGGCAGGCCCGCTTCCAGCCCGGCATCACGCAGGGCACGCAGGCCCGAAAGGACAGCCATCCGGCTGCCCCGGTTCAGATAGTGGCGATGCCGCCAGCTTTCGAACTGCTGCCGGGCCTCGTCCTGGCCCCAGTCTTCCGCCGGGCAGACGGAAAGCCCTTCCAGCGCGCCGGAGGCACGAAAGGCATCACGGCCCTCGCGCAGGCTGCGGGCCACGCCGTCCAAGTCATGGCCCAGCGCCGTGCAGCAGCCGACACCGCTGATGACGACCCGCTCAGGCACGGCCATCAGGCATCCTGCCGTGTGGCCGCAAGGGCCTGTTCCACCCAGTGGGCGATGTCGCCCAGGGTCAGGGGCGATTGCAGGGCCATGCCGTCGGCATCCGTATAATAGGCGGCCAGCTGTTGCCGTCGCGCCTCGTCCAGATGGCCGTAATGCTCGCGCAAAAAGGCGGCCGCATCCGGGGCGCCGGCCAGCTGGTAACGCAGGGAACGCAGGAAGGCGCGCTCCTCGTCCACAAAGATATGGAAGGTGGCGCCCAGCTGCACGCTCACTTCCAGCAGGTCGATGGATTCACAGGGCAGATCCTGCATGAGCAGGGTATCGTCGCTCAGGGTCGCGGCATCGCGCTCGAACAGATGGGCCACGATCTCGCGCACCTTGAGGCTGATCTCGTCGTATCGCATCACAGCTCCGGGAGTTTGAGGGCCCCGAGGCCCCCGTCAAGAGTCACCACGCTGCCGTTGATGGCCGCGGCCTCCGCCGACAGCAAAAAGCACAGGCCCGGCAGCACTTCATCCGGGCCAAGGCAGCGCCCGGCAGGCATGGCGTGGGCCACCTGCCCGTGGCGGGAAAGGAATTCGTGTCCGCGTCCGGCATCCAGCCAGCTCAGACGGACGGAACAGGCGCTGAGGCCGCGTCCGGCCAGCTCCACGCCGAGGCTGCGGTACAGGCCCTCACCGGCCAGCTTGGCCGCGGCGTACCAGCCCTGCCCGGGCGACGGCCGCTGGGCGGCACTGGACGAGACGAAGACACAACGGCCGAAACGGCGGGCCAGCATGGCCCGGCTCACGGCACGCAGGCAGCGGGCCCGCAGGGCGATGTCATCATCCGCCCAGCGTTCTATGGCCTCGGGCGGCGCCATGGCCACCAGCTGTTCGAAACGGGAGTGCAGCAGATCCGCCAGATGCCCCACGGGCAGGCCCAGCAGGGCCTCGCAACGGGCGGGCAGGGTCTCGGGATCGGCAAGGACAAGGGCGGGCAGGCCGTCCTGCGCACAGCGGGCGCAGCCTGTGTCGTCACGGCAGACACAGCAGACCTGCGCCCCTTCGACGCGCAAGGCCAGTGCCAGGGCACGGCCCAGCTCGCTGCTGCCGCCAAGGATGAGGACAGAACCATGGAACGTCAATCGCATGGCCGCATAGTGAAAAAAAAGCGGCCCGGGCGCAAGGGCCCTGCCGCATACGGCCTGCGCCGGGCCATGGACAGATCCGGACAAGGCCTGAAAATGCGCCGGGCATGGGGCCCATCGGGCTCACGACAAAAGCGGGAGACCGGGGCCGCGCGCAGGCGTTGCGCACCGCACGCCCCGCCATGACCGGAAGGAATGTTTTTGCGGGGAGACTGGAGAGCCGGAGGGCGAAAAAAGGGCGCTTTCCCCCAAGCGTCCTTCATCCCCGTCGGCAAGATCCCCTTGAAGATATGGCTGCCTTCCTCTCACTCCAGAGAGAACACGGCTTCGGCCAGACAGGCATCGCCGTGCAGCAGACGGCAACGGACCTCCGACGGCAGGGCGTCGCCCCTGTCTCCAGGCTCCATGCGGCACAGCAGATCGCTGTCGGGCAGGGCGAAATGACGGAAACGCGCACGGCGCACGGCGCAGACCCGGCGGGACGGGAAGGCCTCTTCCACGGCACGGCGCATGGCTTCCAAAAGGCAGGAACCGGGCACGCGGGGCGCGCCGGGGAAATGGTCGGCCAGCAACGACGCGTGGCCGGAAAAGCGCAGCACAGCCTCCAGGGGCGGCATCATTCGCCCCAGAGCAGGTGCAGGGGCCCGGCCGGAGCCAGCTTTTCCAGCGGGATGAAGACGCGCTGCGTCCCGGCGGCCCAGGGGGCCACCTGATAGGGCTGGAAGTAGACACGCACCCCGCCGGGCACCAGGGCCAGCGCGGAAAAATTGTCCGCCAGAGGCTCGGTACCGTCGTGGATCATGCTGTCCACCCGGCCGCCGCCCAGACGGGTGGCAAGTTCCTTGCGGGACACGGCGGACATGATCTCCAGGGCCTTGTCCACGTTCTCGAAGATGTCCACCAGCCCCAGGCGCTGGCCGGAAAGCAGGCTGTAGGTCAGCGGGATCACGTCCAGGTTGCCGTGCGCGCCGCCGGTGTAGGTCCAGATCTCGAAGACGATGCTCAGGGCATTGGCCGAGGGACGCGTCAGGGTATAGGAGCCCATGAGTTCGCAGGGCGGCAGTTCCTGCTCCTGCCATTCCAGGGCCAGCGGCGCCAGCTCGGCCTCGAAGGTCGAGGCGATGCGCTCCACCCAGCCGGCCACGTCGCGATCCACGTCCTTGCGGCCCAGCATGGGATAGGTGACGGTGATGTCCGGCTTGCCCGGGCGGGAAACGCGGCGCAGGTTGCAATCCGTAACGGAGATGGGGGCAAGGGCGGGCTCGGGGCGGGAGTCGGCCAGCATGGTGCCGTGCCCGTGCGCGGCGCTGGCCGTGGGGCACAGGTCAGGAGTCAGCGCAAAGCACGACAGCAGGGCCGCCAGCGCGACCATGCGAGCGGACCGGCAACAGGATCCCGACAGGTGACGGAGATTCCCAGAGCTGAACATCATACCCCCCAGACGACGGAAAAAGAGATCGCGACATGGCGCCGCAAGCTGCTTGTAGAGGGCTCCCGCGGCCCTGTCAAGCCTTGCGGGAGCAAATAAAAGGCCGGTCTCCCGACCCTGCGCGGACAGGGGGAAGACCGGCCGTACGGAACCTTTCCTCCGGAGGGAGGGAAGGGCCTAATGATGCACGATATCCCGGACCTTGACGTGGAAGCCGTAGCGCAGCTCGGCCACCAGACGCCAGTGGCGCAGCAGAAGCAGGCCCGCCAGGATCAGGTACGTCCAGGCATAGAAATTGTGCAGGCGCAGCGGGTCATGGGCCAGGCCCAGCAGGGCCTCCAGCTGCACGTCATAGAAGGGCGAGAACAGCTGGGCCAGGAAGAACACCAGCAGGGCCGCCGCCTCGCGCAGGCCCAGGCGCAGGTCCAGCAGCAGGGCCACGGCAAAGATGGACTGGCCGGCCGTGAGGAAAATCTCCTGGAACTGGTGCGGGTCCAGGTTGATGGGCGTGGTGCCGCCGGAAGACACGGCATAGACACCGGGGATCATGCCCACCAGCAGGGTCCACTGGTTGAGCTTGGAGGACAGCAGGCTGCCCAGGGCCAGACCGGCGTTGCCGCGGAAGGCGAACATCAGAGCCACGATGAATTCCGGCGCTTCGGAAGCGATGGGCGCCAGCCACTGCACCAGCAGGAACTCGTTGATGCCCAGGATCTTGCCGCTGGCCACCAGGCTTTCGCTGAAGGGCTCGGCATTGAACAGGATCACCAGGGCCGCGAACAGGAACAGGCCGGCCACGGCACGCATGCGGGCAGGACGCGAGAGCCTGGCCAGGGTGGCCGCCGGGCCTTCGGGCTCTTCTTCCTCACAGGGACGGCGGGCGATGATGCACATGTAGCCCACATAGATGCCCAGGAAGACCACGCCGTCGAACAGGGTCAGGGAGCCCTTGAGCGGGATCAGCAGGGCGTAGAGGGTGGCCATGCCCAGGAAGAGGATGTCGGTGCGTTTTTCTTCGTGCAGGGCCACATAATTGTGGAAGCGGCCCGCGAAGATCAGCACGATGGCCGTCCAGCCGATACCGATGAGCAGCCGGTTGGCGCCCGTCATATTGGCGATGGCGTAATGCGAATAGGCGCTTTCGGGATGCTGGCCCGCCATCCAGGTGAAGTACATGTCCACGGCGTATTCGGGCAGCACGGCGATGAAGGCCACCACGGCCACGGCCACGGCCTGGGGGATGTCGAGCTGGGCCACTTCGCAGGCCCAGGTCAGCAGGAAGGACGCGCCCAGGATGGCCAGGCCGGCCAGTACGGCCACCAGCATGGGGGAAACGTCCGCAGGGGCAAGGCGCAGGGCCAGGCCCGGCAAGGTCATGAGGATAGCCAGAAGGTAGGGACGCAGGTCGCGCAAAGACATGACGGTCTCCTTGGCAGGGTTTGGGTTTTACACAAAAAAAAAGACCTTGGCTGCATGCAGTCATGCGGCCAAGGTCTCACTAGTCGGCAGGGCCAACGGCAGCACCAGACGATATGTCAGGCTGTTGATGCTGCCAGGGTCTCAAGGACCCAGTTACTCCCCTTAGGTGCGGACAAAATAGTTGCTCTCTCTCCGCCTGTCAAGCCTGAATCCGCCTTTTCCGGCCCGTGGCCGTTCCCCGGATTGCAGGGCAGATGCCTCTCTGCTATGAGTAGCGTCATGAACATCATCTGCCCTCAATGCGGTTTCAGCCGTCCTTTCCCTCCCGATCGCGCTCCGGCGCATTCGGTGATCGCCACCTGCCCCCAGTGTTCCTGCCGCTTCCGCTTCCATCCCCAGGATGGCAGCAGCGAGCAGCTTTCGCCCGTCCGCAGCGAAGCCGCCCCGGCGGCCAGCGACCTGCCACCCGGCGCCATCATCCCCGGCATGGGGGATGACGGGGAAGGCGGGACCCACAGCCGCCGCGAAGATCCCCGCGAGGAGATCCCTCCCTTCCGGCCCCGTGACCGGCAGGAAGAGCCCGCGCCCCAGGCAGACGACGAGCCCCTTGAAGACGACTTCCGGGATGAAGACGATGACGACCGGCCCGGCCTGCCTTCGGGCAATCCCTGGGACGTGGCGCCCGCGCCTTCGGGCTGGATGGTGGCCTTTTACCGCACGGCCACGCGCATCATGTTCGGTGCGCCCGCGTTCTTCAGCTGCCTGCGTCCGCACCGCCGCTCCCTGCGCGCCCTGAGCTTTTACCTGATCGTCAGCGTCATCCTTTCCGTGGTGCAGCTGCTCTGGATGCGCGGTATGACCTCCATGCTCGTGGACGGCGGCATGGACCCGCAGATGCAGCAGATGATGGCCAGCACCCTGGCCATCCATGAGAGCATGCCCCTGTTCGTGCTCAAGCAGGTGGCCTTCGTGACCCTGCAGCTGTATGTGCAAAGCGCCCTGCTCTATCTCATGTATCGGCTCATCCTGCGCGACAAGCCGGAATTCGACCTGATCTTCCAGGTCAGCGCCTACGGTTCGGCGCCCATGCTGCTGTGCGTCATCCCGGTGCTGGGTGCGCTCACCGGTCTGGTCTGGAGCCTGGCCTGCACCCTGGTAGGCTACAAGACCGTGCTGCGTCTGGACTGGAGCCAGACCTTGCTGGGCTATGCGCCCGTCTTCCTGCTGGAGATGTTCCTGCTCCTGCAGGTGATGCAGATGCTCTAGGCCCCGTACCGCCCTGATCTTTCCGGCCCGCCGCTGCTGTCAGCGCGGGCCTTTTCCCCCCTTTGCCCGTGCCACCCATGAACGAGATCCCTTCCCAACCCGCCCAGGACGCTCCCGCTGCCGGAGAAAAAAACGGTTTTGACCTCACCCGGCTGCTGCTGCCGGGGGGCATCGCCCTGGCCCTGTGCCTGCTGCTCAGCATCTGGCTGTGCATCGACATCTTCACCTGGCCGCTGGCGACGCGCCAGCGCATCCTCATGTGCCTGCTGCTGTTTGGCCTGCTCCTGCTGCTGGGCCTGGGCGCCTGCCTGTGGCGCGGCATCTATCTGCCCCTGCTCACGGCCTTGCGCGAACTGGGCCCCGATGCCGACGGCCGCATGCCGCAGGGCTCGCCCGTGCCCGCCATCACCTGCCGCATCCGCCGCATGCACGAAAACATGCAGCGGACCCGCCTGGCCCTTGAGGAAAGCCACGAGAACCTGCGCCAAAACCTGCGCCAGACCGAAAAGATGGCCCTGGTGGGCAAGCTGGCCGCCGGTGTGGCCCACTCCATCCGCAACCCGCTGACGGGCCTCAAGCTGCGCCTGTTCTCCTTCACCCGGGGCATGGAGCTTTCCCCGGCCCAGCAGGAAGACGTGCAGGCCATGAACGAGGCCGTGCGGCACATGGAAGCCATCACCAGCAACTTTCTGGAATTTTCGCGCCGCCCGCGCCTGAGCAAGGAGCCGCTGGACATGAGCGAGGTGCTGGACCGCACCCTCATCCTGCTGCAACCGCGCATGGAAGCCTACAAGGTGACCCTGCGCCGCACGCGCCATGCCCCCCTGCCGCGGGTGGACGGCGATGCCGAACAGCTGCGCGAGGCCCTGGCCAACCTCATCATCAATGCCTGCGAAGCCGCCGGTACCGACGGGGAAGTGCGCATCAGCGAGGAGCGCGGCCGTCTGGCCCCGCTGGGGCCCGTGGTGGTCATCCGCATCGAGGACAGCGGCCCCGGCGTGCCCGAAGAACTGCACGAGGTCATCTTCCAGCCCTTCATGAGCACCAAGGTGGAAGGTACGGGCCTGGGCCTGCCCATCGCCCGGCGCATCTTTGAAGAACACGGCGGCTGGCTGCACCTGCACAACGCACCGGGACACGGGGCCAGCTTCGTCATGGTACTGCCTGTCCGCAAGGGGGACGACGTATGGCTGAGATCCTCATAGTCGACGACGACCACCACCTGCGCCAGGGCTTCCAGCGCCTGCTGGATGCCGAAGGCTACGAGACGCGCACCGCCGCCTCGGCCGAGGAGGCCCTGAACCTCATGCGGGAAAAGATGCCGCAGTGCGTGGTCATGGACGTGCGCATGCCCGGCATGGACGGTCTGGAGGCGCTCAAGCGGATGCGGGCCCTGGAGGGCTGTCCGCCGGTGGTCATCATGACGGCCTATTCCACCACCGAGACCGCCATCGAAGCCACCCGGCTGGGGGCCTTCGACTACATGCTCAAGCCCTTCGACATCCCGCAGGTGCTGGAGCTGCTGCAACGGGCCCTGGCCGCGGGCGAGAGCCAGCGCCGCCACGAGGCCCAGTCCGCCGAGGAGTCTTTGGGCGAAGAGGACGACATCCGCCTGGTGGGGCACACGCCCCCCATGCAGGAGCTGTACAAGGCCATCGGCCGCGTGGCGCCCACCGATGCCCTGGTGCTGATCCGGGGCGAATCCGGCACGGGCAAGGAGCTGGTGGCCAACGCCATCTGGCGCTACAGCCCGCGCTCGCGCCGCCCGTTCTCGGTCATCAACTGCGTGGCCATCCCCGACACCCTGCTGGAGAGCGAACTGTTCGGTTATGAGCGCGGGGCCTTCACCGGCGCGCAGCACCGCCGCATCGGCCGCATCGAGCAGGCCGCGGGCGGCACCATCTTCCTGGACGAGATCGGCGACATGCCGCCGGGCATCCAGGCCAAACTGCTGCGCCTGTTGCAGGAAAAACAGATCCAGCGTCTGGGCGGCCATGATTCCGTCGACGTGGACGTGCGCATCATCGCCGCCACCAACGCCAATCTGGAACAGGCCGTGGCCGACGGGCGCTTCCGTGAGGATCTGTACTACCGTCTCAAGGTGGTGACCCTCTGGACCCCGCCGCTGCGCGAACGCCGCGAGGACATCCCCGCGCTGGCGGCCTTTTTGCTGCACCGGCAGGCCGCCGAGCTGCACCGGCCCGACCCCGGTCTGGAAGAAGACGCCCTGCGCTATCTGGCCGGTCTGGACTGGCCCGGCAACGTACGCGAACTTTCCAATGCCCTGCAGAAGGCCCTGGTCTTCAACAGCGGCGCCCCGGTGAGTATCCGCGACCTGCAGCTGGTGCTGGACTCCCCGGCAGGCCATCCCCCCGCTGCGGGCCCCGGCCTCAATGGCAACGGAGATGCCGTCCCTGCCTCGGGCGTACGCCGCTCTCCCGTCGGTACGGGGAACGGCATCCACGAAGGCGAAGGCCCGTACGAGGACGCTCCGGCTCCCGCCCCGGCTGCCGCGCCCCACAACGACGAGCAGCGCAGCCTGGCCAGCATCGTCACGGCCTGTCTCCAGTCCGGCGATCCCTCGCCCTTCGACACCTGCATGGACATCATGGGCAGGGCCGTGGTGCGCGAGGCCCTGCGCCAGTGCCGGGGCAACCGTTCGCAGGCGGCCCGCCTGCTGGGACTTTCCCGCCCCACCCTGCTGGCGCGCATGGAAAAATACGGCCTGAAGATCGAGACCCGCATCAGCGACGAATGAGCCCCGCGGGACGAAACGCTTTCGCCGTCGCCCACCTGTAGCATTCCAGAGGCCTGCCGGTATCCGGCGGGCCTTTTTTCTTGCCTGCCCGCCACAGCAGCCTGCCCCACCGCCCGCCTTCCGCGGCAACGACCGGCCCGGTCACAGGCGCGCATGGCGCCCCATCCTGCCCTGCCGCGCCGTGGGACCACCTGCCCCGGCTCTCAAAGCGGCGACACCGAATCGCCTGTGCCTGCCGCATCAACCCCTCTTTCCCGCTAGGGAAAAGGGCAGCTTGCCCGGCCGTCAGACATAAAAAAAGGCGCCGCCCCGAAGGGCAGCGCCAGGAAAACTCAGGACAGGCTGAACTTACTTGTTCAGGCCGCAGGCGTCGTCCACCTTGAAGAAGGCAGCAGCCTTGGCGCCGCACACGGGGCAGCTGTCACAGGGGCCTTCGTGGGTGTAACCGCAGACCTTGCAGACGTAGAAGTCGACGTTGTCGAAAGCGTGGTTGTCGGCAGCAGCCTTCTTGTACAGGTTGGCGTGCACTTCTTCCACCTTGTTCACCATGTCCATGTACTTGGCCACGGCGGTCTGGCCTTCGGCTTCGGCGTCCTTGATCATTTCAGGATACATCTTGGTGAATTCGTAGGTCTCACCACCGATGGCGTCCTGCAGGTTGGCGGCGGTGTCACCGATCTTGCCGGCGTTCTTCAGGTGGGTGTGGGCGTGGATGGTTTCGGCGGCAGCAGCGGCGCGGAACACCTTGGCCACACCGGACAGGCCTTCCTTGTCGGCAGCCTGGGCGTAGGCGAGGTATTTGCGGTTGGCCTGGGATTCACCGGCGAAAGCAGCCATCAGGTTTTCGAGAGTCTTGCTCATTGTGGTTCTCCTTGGGGGGTGTATGTTCAAAAAAATGCCGTCTTAATCAGGAACGATTCCTGTTTACTGAAAACTCATGCCTTTGTAAAGCATTTTTTTGCGTATTTTTATCTCCGCCCCCAATAAATAAGGCCAAGATGGCCAACGTCAATGTCCCGGAGCCGGATTAACGCCATCTTTCCTGGGCCAAAAGCGCTTATGCCGCGCGCTCGTCCCGCAACGCTTGCGGGCCGGGCCAAGGCAGGCTAAAAAAACGGCATGACAGCGACCACATCCCTTGCACAAGCCCTTTCGGCTCAGGACATCATCCGCCATTACGACCTGATGCCCCATGTGGAAGGCGGCCACTACCGGCGCATCTGGTGCAGCTCGCAGGATCTGCAGCCCGAAAGCCTCCCCTGCGGCATCTGCGGCAGCCGTCCGTGCAGCACGAGCATCCTGTATCTGTTGCAGGCCGGCGAGCGCTCCCGCCTGCACCGCATCCGTCAGGATGAATTGTGGCATTTCCATCTGGGCGGTCCCCTGCGCCTGTATTGTCTGACCCCCGACGGCCAGGAGCTGGACCGCATACTGGGGGCCGATATCCTTGCCGGACAGCACCTGTTGCTGCCCATGCCCGGCGGTTGCTGGTTCGGTGCCGAGCCCTGCCCGGGGACGGATTTTTCCCTGGTCTCCTGCACGGTGGCGCCGGGCTTCGACTTTCGCGACTTCGAACTGGCCAGGGCCGCCTGCCTGGTGCGCCGCTATCCCTTTGCCAAAGAGCGCATCGAACATTTTTGCCAGCTGCCTGACGGCTGCCCCGATCCCGGGGAAGGCGGGCGGGCATGAGCCGCTTCCCAATCCCCGCGGCCGATGCCGCCGCCCCCTTCCAGACCGAGATCATCATCCGGCGCAGCCGCTTTTTGACCCACTGCGCGCATACGCCCGGCATGGAAGCCGCCCGCGCCTTCGTGGAGCAGATCCGCACCAAACACGCTGACGCCACCCACAATTGCTGGGCCTTCGTGGCCGGAGCCCCGGGGCACAGCGGCCAGGTGGGCTTTTCGGACGACGGCGAGCCGCACGGCACGGCCGGGCGCCCCATGCTGCAGGTGCTGCTGCATTGCGGCGTGGGCGAGATCACCATGGTGGTCACGCGCTGGTTCGGCGGCGTCAAACTGGGCACCGGCGGTCTGGTGCGCGCCTATCAGGATTCGGTGCGCGAGAACCTGGCCACCCTGCCCCTGGCGGAAAAAGTGCCCACCGTGGAGCTGGACGTGCAGCTGGACTATGCCCATCTTGACCGCCTGCACCGTCTGCTGCCCACGTTTGAAGCCCGCGTCTGCGCCGAGGCCTATGACCAGGCCGCCCGGGTACGCATCTGCCTGCCCGAGGCCCTGCGCGGCCCCTTTGAGGAAGCCATCGCCGGACGTACCGACGGCCGCGCCCGCTGCACCCTGGTCGACGGAGCGTAGGACAGGAGCGTTGCCGGCAAGCCACGTCCTGTCATCCCCGCCAGCGCGTCTCCGCGCATATCCATAAGTAAGGATCCCCATCCGGGCCAGGGCCTTCTCCTGCATAAAAAACGAGCCCCGCCTGCTGTCCGGCAGACGGGGCCCGTCCTTTTTTCAAGCTCACGGGAAGGGGATCAGAGGTCCCTTTCCCGGCAGCGTCCCTACTCTATCACCTTCACCGGCACATCGGGAGCCAGGCGCACGATACCGTCGATGATGACCTGTTCCCCGGCCTTGAGCTCGCCTTCCACCACGCTGGTGTCACCGGCCTCGAAAACGATGTTCACCTTGCGGTAGGAGGCCTTGCCGTCAGCACCGGCCACATAGAGGTAGTTCTCCTCGCGGCCGCTCTGCACGGCCCGGCTGGGGATGGCCAGGGCCTGGCGCGCCATGCCCAGCGGCAGTTCCACGGTCACGAACTGGCCGGGCCAGAGGCGGCGGTTCTCATTGGAGAAGGTGGCACGCAGCTGGATGGTGCCGGTGGTGGTATCCACACTGTTTTCCACCAGGGTCAGCAGGCCCTTTTCGGTCTGCCCGCCCGTGGGGGTCACGTCCACTTCCACCGGCCCGGCGTGCATGCGGTCGAGGATCAGGGAAAGATGCCGCTCCGGTACCGAGAAGGTCACATAGATGGGCGAAAGGGTGTCGATGCTGACGATGGGCGTGGTATCGGAACTGCGCACCATGTTGCCCTTGTCCACCTTGAGACCGCCCACGCGGCCGCTGATGGGCGCACGCAGGGTGCAGTAGGAAAGATCGAGGGCGGCGCTTTCCACCGCGGCCTTGTCGGCCTGCACGGTGGCACGCAGGGCCGCGGCCTCGGTGGCGGTCTGTTCGTAGGCCTCACGGCTCACATAGCCGTTGCCCACCAGCTTGCCGTAACGGCCCGCATCATTGGTGGCCTTGTGCAGCTGGGCCTCGGACTTGGCCAGCTGGCCCTTCTTTTCGCGCAGGGTGGCTTCAAAAGGACGCGTATCGATGGTCAGCAGCACATCGCCTTCCTTCACGTCCTGGCCTTCCGTAAAATGCACCTTTTCTATCTCGCCGGTCACACGGGGGGTGAGCCCCACGCTGGCGGAAGCCTTGACGTTGCCCACAGCGCCGAGCACACGCGGCACGTCCTGCGGCTGTACCGTCATCACATGCACGGGCGCGGCCTGTCTGCCGCCCTGTCCGTCCTTGTCTCCGGAACAGGAGGCCAGCACGGGGGCGAGCAGGAGCAGGAAGATGGCAAGATGTTTCATGGCAGTCCTCACGATTTTCTGAATGATGCCTCAAAAACGTTGCACACCAGACACATCGCGTCAAGAAAACAAATGGAGGCCCTGCCCGGGAGCGCTTGCCCGCCCTGCCTTCCCGGACGGACCGCGGCCCCGGGACAATTGACTTTCCCCCCTGTGCGGGCATAATAATCCCGCGGCGGGAGAGCCCGCGAACTCATCCGAAATTTCCGATGCTGGAGGCACAAGAATTGGCAAAAAACCGCGCATTGCAACAGTGGCGGGTGGAAGATTCCATCGAACTGTACGGTATCCGCAACTGGGGAGCCGGCTTTTTTACGGTGTCCGATGAAGGGGACGTGGTCGTCTGCCCGCAGGGCCCCAAAGGCCCGCAGATCTCCATCCCGGAGATCATCTCCGGCTTGCGTGAACGCGGCTATGACATGCCCGTGCTGTTGCGCGTGGAAAACATCCTCGACTCCCGTATCGCCAGCCTGCACGAGTCCTTCCGCAAGGCCATCAAGAACTTGAACTACCAGGGCCAGTACCGCGGCGTCTTCCCCATCAAGGTCAACCAGCAGCAACAGGTGGTGGAAAAGATCGCCCAGTTCGGTTCCCGCTACCATCACGGTCTGGAAGTGGGTTCCAAGGCGGAACTCATCGCCGCCGTCTCCCTGATGCGCGATACCGAAGCCTGCATCGTCTGCAACGGCTACAAGGACGAGGAATTCATCGACCTGGGCCTGCAGGCCCAGCGTCTGGGCTTCAACCTGTTCTTCGTGCTGGAGATGCCCAGCGAGCTGGACGTGCTGCTCTCCCGCAGCCGTGAACTGGGCATCCGCCCCAACATCGGCGTGCGCGCCAAGCTCTCGGTCAAGGCCAGCGGCCACTGGACCGACTCCGGCGGCGAGCGCTCCACCTTCGGCCTTTCCCCGGCCCAGATCGTGGACGTGGTGGACAAGCTCAAGGCCTGCGACATGCTGGACTGCTTCCGCCTGCTGCACTACCACCTGGGCTCCCAGGTCTCCAACATCCGCGATATCCGTACCGGTGTCATGGAAGGCGCGCGCCTGTATGTGGGCCTGGTGCAGGAAGGCGCGCCCATGGGCTACCTTGACCTGGGCGGCGGCCTGGCCGTGGACTACGACGGCTCGCACACCAACTACATTTCCTCGCGCAACTACAATCTGGACGAATACAGCGCCGACATCGTGGAAGCCATCATGAGCATCCTCGACGAGCAGCAGGTGCCGCACCCGCACATCATCACCGAATCCGGCCGCGCCACCGTGGCCTACTATTCCGTGCTGCTGTTCAACGTGCTGGACGTGAGCGCCGTGGAAGAAGCCCAGCTGCCCGCCGAGCTGCCCGAGGACACTCCCGAGCCCGTGCTGAACATGCGCGAGGTCTACGGCAACATCAGCCTGCGCAACCTGCAGGAATGCTACAACGACGCCATCTACTACCGTGACGAGATGCGCAAGCTCTTCTCCACGGGCCGCGTGAACCTGCGCCAGCGCACCCTTTCGGAACGTTTCTTCTGGGCCATCATCATGCGCATCGCCCAGGAGAAGGTGAAGCTCAAGACCGTGCCCCGCGACCTGCAGGACATCGACGTGAGCCTGGCCGACATCTACTACGGCAACTTCAGCGTCTTCCAGTCCCTGCCGGACAGCTGGGCCATCGACCAGCTCTTCCCGGTGATGCCGGTGCACCGCCTCAACGAGTTTCCCTCGCGCCAGGGCATCATCTCGGACATCACCTGCGACTCTGACGGCCGCATCGACCACTTCATCGACCCGCAGGGCCTCAAGACCACCCTGGACCTGCATCCCCTGAAGGACGGCGAGGAATACTACCTGGGCGTTTTCCTGGTGGGTGCCTATCAGGAGACCCTGGGCGACCTGCACAACCTCATGGGCGATACCAACGTGGTCTCCATCCGCGTCAACCCCGACGGCGGCTATGAGTACGTGCGCGAGATCCGGGGCGACTCCGTGGCCGACATCCTGAGCTATGTGGAATACGACCCCCGCCGCATCCTGGACGACCTGCGCGCCACGGCCGAACGCGCCGTGCGTGCCGGACGCCTGACGCCCAGCGACCGCTTTGCCGTGCTCCAGGCTTTCGAAGACGGCCTGCGCGGCTACACCTATTTCGAACGCTAGGCACATGCCCCCGCATACGACTTCCGTGATGGCCGGCAGGGGATCCTCCCTGCCGGCCATCATTCTGACCTTGGCGGCCAGCAGCTTCGTCATGGCCTTTTTTTGCTGGCTCAGTCCCCGGGAAGCGGATGACATCATCTATGCCGCCGGGCTCTCCATGCCTTCCCTGACATCAGCGGGACAGCCTGTGTCCGCGACGGCCCCGCCGTCTTCACTGGCCGATCTGCTGCGCCTCCAGTGGCAGGAATATCTGCAATGGAACGGCCGCTTCATCGGCCAGTTCCTGGCCCGCTGCCTGTTGCTGGCCCCGGACTGGCTGCATGCGGTGCTCACGCCGCTGGTCCATACGGCCCTGCTGTTCTTCAGCCTGCTCCTGCTCTGGGGAAAACGGTGGCGAAAAAGGCTCGTCCCCTGGCAGATTATCCTGCTGGGCGGACTGCTGTGGTTCATGCTGCCGGCCTTCGGGTCGGCCTTCTTCTGGCGTACAGGTACGGCCAACTACGGCTATACCCTGCTGCTGGCCGTCCTCTTCCTGCTGCCCTATCGCTTCTGGCTGGACGGGAGCCTGTCCCGCCTTCCCGGCGAAGCTGCCTTCCTGCTGGCCGGTCTGCTGGCCGGCTGGAGCAATGAAAGCCTGGGGATGCTCCTGATATTGCTGGCTCTGGGGGCCTGCGTGGTCCAGAAAAAAGCGGGCCGACACCTGCCGCTCTGGGCCGTGGCAGGTCTGGCAGGAGCCGTGGCCGGCTGGCTGGCGCTCATCGCCGCACCGGGCAACCTGGCCCGCGCCGCCGCACTGGGATCGGGACTGGTCCCGCTGGCCTCCTGGAAAGCCTTCCATAGCTTCCTCATCTTCTGGAGCACCCAGCAGCTGGAGCTGCTGCCGCTTTACCTGCTGGATCTGGGGGCCCTCGTTTGCCTGTACCGTCGCCGGGAGCTGTCCCGGGATATCTGGCTGCCCGCCCTGCTCCTGTTCCTGATGGGACACGCCTGCATCGGCGCCTTCGTTCTGAGCCCCTCCCGCGCCGACAGGGCCATGACCGCCGGTTATTTCTGGCTGGTCCTGTCCACATGCGCCCTGCTGTTCCGCCTTTCTGTCCCCCGCCTGTTCGGATACGCGGCGCGCAGCCTGTTCCTGCTGCTGCTCGTTTTCTCCCTTTGGCAGCAGGTCCAGGTCTTCCGTCAGGCAGCCCCTCTGATAGCGGCCAAACAGGCCGCCGCGCGGAACGGCACGCTGGATGTCCGCCATATGGATTATCCGGGCAGCGACAAATATTTCTATCCCAGCTACCATACGCGGGACGCCATCCTCATGGGCCCGACACAGGAGTGGAGCCGGCTGGTGCCCTGGCAAGATGCCCGTCCCCTGCCGGGGATGCCGGGTATCAGGGCTTTCGCGACCAGCCACATGCTCTATCTGGACGGCCTGGATGACCGCCCTCTCCACCTGGCCTGCCACACCCATGAGCAAACCATCTCGTCCATGCTGCGGGAAGTCATGCTCCACCTCACCCCTCCGCCTGCGGCCCCGCGCGGAGCCAACGCCCTGAACCCCTGGTTCAAACCGGCCGTGACCAGGGGCAAGGACGGCAAGGCCCTGGTCCATCTCCGGGGGCTGCGCCGGCTTGAGGACATCGCGTACATCGGCCGGGAAGATGCCGGCGGCCAGGTGGTCTGGCAACGCCTGGACTGGCCATCCGCCACCTCATCCCGGCCATAAACGAAACGGCCCGATGATCCCCACCGGGCCGCCGTGATCAGCAGCGTCCTGCCATCATCCCTTCAGACCACGTTTGGAAGCCTTGATGGGGTTGATCTTCTTCTTGGCTTCGTCGGTGTAGACCGGGATGCGGTGGGCATTGGCCTCGGCCAGACGGACGGGATCCAGATCGAGGGCCAGCAGGCGGGCTTTGGTGGTGGCCCTGCTGCCGGAATAGCGGTGGGGATCCGCCAGGTTCCTGTCCAGATAGCGGGCGCTGGTCAGATACAGGCCGCGCTCGTCGATAGCCAGGCAGAATTCCTGCCCGTTTTCCATGACGGTCTGGATGACCATGCCGGAAGTCGTCCCGAAGCGATTGTCCATACGCTCTCCTTTGCTGGGTGTTTGTGCGAATATATAGAAAAAGAATTTCATTTTCAATCAAATGTCCCGGCAAATTTTTTGATGACACGGCTTCGCCTTCGCCACGAACAGCTAGGAAGGACAGGAGCACTACTTTCGCAGACAGGGGACAGACAGGCATACGCGGCCTTCCAGAGATACTGCGCTCCCGTCCTTTCTGATAATACTCGCCAGTGGGGGGGATGGAGAGTGCAGGGGGAAGGCCCTTTGGCACGCGAGCCGGCGATCCAACGACGGCCCGCAGGGACGCGTCCGTTACAATCAGGCCCTTCCCCCTGAAAAAACATCACTTATCCATACAGATGGCAGCGGACCCGCCAGCCCGGCTCCAGCTCCTTCCACTGCGGCGCTTCCTCACGGCAGCGTTCCGTGGCCTGCGGGCAGCGGGGATGGAAACGGCAGCCCGGCGGCGGATCCAGCGGGCTCGGCAGCTCGCCCCGGATGTTCTGCTGGGGCGCACGCACCGGGCTTTTGCCGTCACGCAGATCCTCAAAGGAAGGCACCGAGGCCAGCAAGGCGCGGGTATAGGGGTGGGCGGGCTCCCGGAGCAGGCGCTCGCGCGGGCCCTCTTCCACGAAGCGGCCCAGATACATGACCAGGATGCGGGGGCACATGAAGCCCACCACGGCCAGATCGTGGGAAATGAACAGATAGGCGGGCCCAAAGTCCTCCTGCACCTGCCGCAGCAGGTTGAGGATCTGTGCCTGCACCGAGGCATCCAGCGCCGAAACGGGCTCGTCACAGACGATGAGGTCAGGATGGGTCATGAGCGCCCGGGCCACGGCGATGCGCTGCCGCTGGCCACCGGAGAACTCGTGCGGATAGCGGCGCTCCAGACCGGCCAGGCCCACGGTGGCGAACATGTCCCGCACCCGCTCCCGGCGCTCCTTGCGGCTCAGTCGTTCCCCGGCCAGCAGGCTCTCCTCCACCGAGGTGCCCACCGTGCAGCGGGGATCGAGGGAAGAGAACGGATCCTGAAAGACCATCTGTATGCGCCCGGCCGCCATGCTGCCCGCTCCGGCAGGCGGCAGCGGCGCGCCCCGGAACAGGATGCGACCGCCGGTGGGGCGCTGCAGGCCGCAGGCCAGACGGCCCAGCGTGGACTTGCCGCAGCCGGACTCGCCCACCAGCCCGAGGCTCTGGCTGGGCCGCAGGACAAGATCCACCCCGTCCACGGCCCGCAGATGGCGCACTTCGCCCAGCATGCCCTGACGCACCGGGAAATGGCAGCGCACATCCTCCAGCGTCAGCACGTCGTCCCTGGTCCCGCTCTCCATCACAGGCCTTCGTCCACCTGCGCTTCGGCAAAGGTGGCCATCTCGTTGAAGATGTTCACGGCGCAGCGCAGCAGATGATAGGCTACGGCGCCGCCGGTGCCCTCGCCCAGCCGCATGTCCAGGTGCAGCAGGGGCCTGCCGCCGCCGTCCAGCGCGCCCAGGGCGGGCACATGGCCGGGTTCGGCCGAGGCATGGGACAGGATGGCGTACTGGGCCACCAGCGGGCAGATGCGCACCGCGGCGGCATAGGCGGCACTGCAGATGAAGCCGTCCACCAGGATGGGCAGGGAACGCGACGCGGCCCCCAGCATGATGCCGGCCATGATGGCCAGCTCAAAACCGCCCAGCGCGGCCAGGATGTCCACCCCGTCGCCCTTCAGGGCCGCGGCGTTGACCTCCAGGGCGCGCCGCACGATGGCGGCCTTGTGGCGTACCCGCTCGGGATCGGAACCGGCCCCCGGGCCCGTGGCCTCGTCAGGATCGAAACCGAACAGCGCGCAATTGATGGCCGTGGCCGGCGTGGAGTTGCCGATACCCATCTCGCCGGTGCCGAAACAGCGATAGCCCTTGTCCGCGAACTCCTCCACCAGGGCGATGCCGTGACGCAGGCCCTGCAGGCAGGTCTCGCGGCTCATGGCCGGGCCCTTGCTGATGTCGGCGGTGCCGTCACCCAGACGGCGGTCGATGAGCAGCTCGTGCGGTTCGTAGGGGCCACCGGCGCAACCGGCATCCACCACGCGCAGGTCCATGCCGCTGCTGCGGCACAGCACGTTGACGCCCGCGCCGCCGTTGAGGAAATTGCGCGTCATCTGGCGGGTCACGGCCTGCGGCATGGGCGAGACGCCCTGGGCCGTCACGCCGTGGTCCCCGGCCACGGTCAGCATCAGGGCCGGAGTCACGTTCAGGGGGGTGACGCCTCCGGCCATGGCGTACAGGCGCCGGCCCAGTTCTTCCAGGCGCCCCAGACTGCCGCGCGGCTTGGTCAGGTTGTCCAGATGGGCCTGGGCCTTCTCCAGCAGGGAGCTCTCCAGGGGACGGATAAAGAGGCCCGGCAGGGCGGGCACTTCCACAGCCTCACGATATACGGGAACTTGTTTCATGTTTTTCTGTGTAACGTCTTGCCCGGCCCGGCGCAAGCGTGGCCCGTCTTTACCTGCGTGACGGCCTGTATTAGAAAAGGCGGATCCTGCGGGAAAGACCGCATCGGGCGTGGCCCGCCCGGACAACGGCACGCCATCGCTGCTGTCCGTCCACGGCGGCCCGCTCCCCTGCCTTTTCGGCCTTCCCGTCCTTTTTTCCATCCGCAACGATCACGGAGTTGACCATGCATCCGTCGTTTTCCCTGTTCCCCGGCCTGCGCCGTGCCGCAGGCACCCTGGCCTGTCTGGCCCTGCTCTGTACGGCCACGGCCCCTGCCGCCGCGCCCGTGCCGGATTCCAGCCCGCGCATGACCCCTGTGGTGCGCGCCGTCCAGGCCACGGCCCCCGCCGTCGTCAACATCACCAGCACCCATGTGGTGGAGCGCCAGCGCATCTCGCCCATGGAACAGTTTTTCGGTTTCGGCCCGGGCTTCGACCAGCCCCGCCGGCAAAAACGCGTGAGCCTCGGCTCCGGCGTCATCGTGGACGGTAAGCGCGGCCTGGTGCTGACCAACGCCCACGTCATCGCCGGTGGTGACGAAGTCATGATCCACCTGCAGGACGGCCGCCAGTTCCCCGCCGTGGTCAAGGGCGCGGAGCCGGACTTCGACCTGGCCGTGCTGGAGATCCAGGGCCCCCATGACCTGCCCGCCGTTCCCCTGGGCGATTCCTCCGACCTCATGCCCGGCGAGACCGTCATCGCCATCGGCAATCCCTTCGGCTTCAACCACACCGTCACCACGGGCGTGGTCTCGGCCCTGGGCCGTACCATCCGCAGCGAGAGCGGCGTCTTCACCGACCTTGTCCAGACCGATGCCGCCATCAACCCCGGCAACAGCGGCGGTCCCCTCCTCGACCTCGAAGGCCGTCTGGTGGGCATCAACACCGCCGTCCATGCCCGCGGCGAAGGCATCGGCTTCGCCATCCCGGTCAACAAGGCCCGTCGCGTCATGGATGACCTTGTGGGCCAGGGCCGTGTGGCGCCCTTGTGGCTGGGCCTGGCCGCCGACGACGTGGACCAGCGCATGGCCATGGCCCTGGGCCTGCGCGAGCCCCGCGGCATCATCGTCACCCGTCTCTACCCCGGCAGCCCGGCGGGCAAGGCCGGCATCGAGCCCGGCGACGTCATCGACAGCATCAACGGCTCGCCCGTGCGCGACCGCCGCGAATATGTGAACATCCTGCGCAACCAGGTGCCCGGCGCCGAACTGACCCTGGGCGTGCTGCGCGGCGACAAGCCGGAAAAGATCAGCGTGAAGCCCGCCTCCTTCGACGATGCCACGGCCCTGTCCCTCATGCAGGAGATCTGGGGCCTGCGCGTGCGCGAGGCCGACGGCCTCATGCTGGTGCGTGAGACGCGCCGCCCCGGCCCCACGGACTTCCTGCGCCCCGGTGACGTCATCGCGGCCATCGGCGGCATGCGCATCCGCACCACCGCCGATCTGGTCAACGCGTTCCGCCGGGAACGTCTGGCCAATCAGGTACTGATGCAGATCGTCCGTGACGGCCGTCCGTATTACGCGCGCGTGCTGCTGCAATAAACGCGCCGGACACGTCCCCCGCGACGATGTGCAAAGAAATCTTCCCTTGACAGCCCAAGGGGGGGGACGCTATGCATTCCCTTGGGTGGGGAGACCCCTCCCCCCGAGGACTACAAGAAACGTACGTTTCAACATCTGGAGGACACAATGGGCTACAATGTGAATGTCGATACCGACAAGTGCGTGGGCTGTGGCGAATGCGTGGACGTTTGCCCCGTGGAAGTTTACGAAATCAAGGACGGCAAGTCCGAACCCGTGAACTCCGAAGAGTGCCTGGGCTGCGAATCCTGTGTGGAAGTCTGTGAAACCAGCGCCATCACCGTTGAAGAAGCCTAAGCCCTAAGGGTGCCCAAGCACCTGCAAATCAAAGTGCCGCCGGGCGTTTCGTCTGGCGGCACTTTCATAACCAGCGGAACGACCCCAATGATTCCTGATCTTCAGCCCATTTTTGCCGAATACGAAAAACTCCGCGCCAGCTGTGACGCCGTGTTCGAACGTATCCGGCACGACCATGCCCAGTGCGTCACCTGCAAGGAAGGCTGCAGCGATTGCTGTCATGCCCTGTTCGACCTTTCCCTGGTGGAGGCCATGTACATCAACCGGGCTTTCCAGCAGGCTTTCGACTACGGTCCGCAGCGCTCGGCCATCCTGACCAGGGCCGCCGAGACCGACCGTCATCTAACCCGCCTCAAGCGCGAGCTCTTCCGGGAAGAAAAGTCCGGCAAGAGCCCCGAAGCCATCATGGAAGAAGCCGCGCGCATCAAGTGCCGCTGCCCCCTGCTGGGCGATGACGACCGCTGCCTGCTCTACCAGGCCCGTCCCATCACCTGTCGCCTCTACGGCGTGCCCACCGCCATCGCCGGCCAGGGCCACGTCTGCGGCTTCGCCGCCTTCGAAAAGGGCAAGCAGTACCCCACCGTCTATCTGGACAAGATCCAGAGCCACCTGGAAGACCTGAGCCGCGAGATCGGCCGCACCGTCAACAGCCGCTTCCGCGAGCTGCACGAAGTCTACGTGCCGCTCTCCATGGCACTCATCACCAATTACGACGAGGCCTACCTGGGCATCGGCCCGGCCAAGCCTGAAAAATAGGGAGCGCACCATGCCTTCCGAGCTCAGTTTCATTCCCGCTACCGTGTTCCGCGACGGCACGCCCCAGCGCCTCAACGAGGAACAGGAACAGCTCAAGCGTGAGATCTACGAGCGCATGAACCCGCGGCGCCGCAAGTTCGTGGACCGCATCGGCTACGATAACTGGGACCCCTTCCAGAAGCCCAACGATCCTCTGGACGTGCGCCTGGACGTGACCAAGCGCACCACCCAGCAGCTGGTGCGCGAGTTCCTCCAGCTCAAGGCCGCCAGGAACGAGCAGTACGGCAACGACTATGGTCGCGGCGTGCTGGAATGCGCTCTGGGTATTGTGAACCGTGACGAAAAATTCCAGGGCATCACCGACTTCTGCCTCTGGTATCATGATCTGCTGAAAAAAGAGGGCCACATCCTATGAAACAGCGTTACGACGATATCGACGAATATATTGCCGACCTCAAGATGGAGATCGCGGCCAACGAGCAGTGCGCCAACCATCACTACAACCTGGGCCTGGCCCTGCTGAGCAAGCGTGACTTCGTGGGCGCCGAAGAGGCCCTGCTCAACGCCGTGCGCAACTCCCCCCACCTGGCCGAAGCCTACGTGCAGCTCGGCGGCATCTGCCTGGAACGCGGCGACCTGGAAGGCTGCCTGCGCTACAATGAAGAAGCCGCCCAGTGCCGCGCCAAGTTCCCCGTGCCGTGGAGCAACATCGCCTTCGTGCACCTGCAGCGCGGCGAGCCGGACAAGGCCATCACCGCCCTGAAGAAGGCCCTCAAGTGGGATCCCGACTTCGTGCAGGCCAAGAACGCCCTGACCACCGCCTACTACATGCAGGGCGACTTCGAAGCCTGCGAAAAGCTCTGCAAGGAGATCCTGGACAAGGAACCCGCCTTTGCTCCCGCCTGGAACAACATGGCCCTTGCCCAGTTCGACCTCGGCAAGTACGCCGAAGCCCGCCAGTCCGCCAGCAAGGCCGCCGAGCTGGGCTTTGAAGTGCCCGAGGGCTTTCTGGAAGAACTCAAGGCCAAGGGCGTCTAGCATACGACGCGCGCCATCGCTGCCCTGAGGCAGTGTAGTTTTGATGAGGGGGAGAGGAGACCTTTTTGAAAAAAGGTCCTCCTCTCCCCCTCATGCTCCCCCGCTCC
>ERZ824488.1414-NODE-1414-length-26467-cov-16.926624_pt1 | contig 26467 bp, 18 predicted proteins | sample MGYA00519936_ERZ824488 | MGnify/ENA primary metagenome ERZ824488 (study PRJEB31778, sample SAMEA3449153) | human gut metagenome | biome: human gut; feature: human-associated habitat; material: faeces | place: United Kingdom | collected 2010/2012 ... | reverse complement strand
GGAGAGAAATTCGCTTTTGGCCCTGCTTTCAGCCTCGGCCCGATCGAGCTCGCCGCGCATGGCGGCAGCATGAATGCGGGAGCGGCTGATCAAAAGGACGGCGACCAAAAGCAGCGTGAGAAACAGGGCGACCACCGCAAGGGCAAGGGTTGGATTGGAGTAGACAATGCCCGACAAGGTGAGCGCGCTCTCCCCGAGGGAAACCAGGTTGCGGCTGCTGATGACCGATTTGTCCTCTGATGTGAAGTTGTGGATTCTCTTGTTGAGAATGGAGAAGAGCTCGGGCTGCACGGGGCTGTTCACCGCAAAACTGATGCCCTGGCGCTCGTTGACCAGATTTACCTGCACAAGATTGGTATAGTGATTTTTTTGGATGGCCGATTCTATCCGCGCGGAAATTCCATAAAAGAAATCCACCTTGCCCCGGTTGACGTCGGACAGAGCTGTGGCGGCGTCCGCATAATAGCGGACTTCATCGACGACGATGGAATCGGGCAGTTCGCGGCTCTCCAATGCCGAGCCGATCAACCCGTCGGCGGGATAGCTGGATTCTTTGTTGCGCACCAAAATGGAGTTGAGTTCGATATATGGCGTGGTCAGCGCCAGGCCCTGTTCGACGGCGGCCTCCTCCGTTCCAAGGTAAAAGCCGAGCAGATCGGCGTCTCCCTGTTTTAAAGCCGCCAGAGATGCGGCGTAGCTGTCGCAATACAAATAGGAAAACTCCAACCCTGAGAATTCATCAATCTGTTGCAGAACATCGGGCACCACGCCGCTGTGCCCGTCGTCGTTGTTGAGGCAGACCATGGGGTGCCAGTCTCGGGGGACTGCCACCGTCACGGTTTTTGTGCGCTGCACATAGGCGAGCTCCCGCTCGCTGAGGATGACGTTGGCATTGGAGGCCTCCAGAAAGTTTTTCTCATAAATTTGGGCGGCAAAGGTCGGGTTTGCCTCATAGATGTTCTCGAGCGCCATGTTTAGATCCAAAAGGATATCCGTGCTGTCGGGCTGCGTCACAATGTAGTGCGGCTGGGAATCGAAAGAGGCCGCAATGCAGAATTGATCGCCGGCCGAGGCGCTGCTGCCCAGCAGCAAATCCACCTCGCCGAGCTCCAGATATTGATTTAAATTGCCGGTCTGCATGAGCTGGTCATAGGTGTAGTATTTGAGCGTACAGTCGAGATTGTTGAAATCCAGGTAGATCTGAAGGCGGCGGATGTTCTCCTTGGCGCGCTCGTATACGCCGATGGTCTTGCCGTTGAAGCTGTTCAGATCGTAGTTCTTGATGGTCTCGTCGTTTTGCCGGGCCAGTAAAATGAGCTTGCTGTATCCGCAGTTGTAGCTGGGGTAGGCATAGTAGGATTCCAGGCCGTCCATGTAAAACTGCCCGCCCATCAAATCGAACTCGCCGGCGAGAAAACGGTCGAGCAGGACGTCGTTGGGCACCGCCACATACTCATACTTCCAACCGGTATATTTTGCAATTTCGTTGGGGTAATCGACAACAAGGCCGCTGCGCGTCCCGTCGATCGACGTCATACAGTAGCCGTCCGTCTCAGGAAAGGCAACGCGCAGCACCCGCGGCTGCTCGGATGCAAAACAGGGCAGGGCAAACAGACAGACAAGCACAGCGGTAAGCAGCGCCGCAGTCGATCGCTTCCATCGGCAGTTCCCGGATTGTTTCATAAAGCACCTTCTTCGTTTGGTCTATCATAAATGATGTGTGCGCAAGGGATCTGTTTGACGCACATGAGAAATCCTCATGCTGCCGCTGCGCTCATGGCACGAGCGGCGTCCGGTCATTGCAGAAGGAAAAGACGCCTGCGTCTGCCTGCCATGCGGTACAAAGTTGCAAAGGCTGCGCTTTGAAAGCGCCTTTTGTCGGCAGTCTGTCGCCTTGACGTATTCGTCCAGAGGTCGGAAAAAGACGCTTGCAGCGCATGGGAAGACCCTGCGGCTTGCGCCGCGACCCTTGTCGCGGGCATCTCCCAGGCGGCAACAGCCTTTTTTAAAAATGCGGTGTAGCTTGCCATCGGTTGCATTGCGCAAGGAGTTTGAAGAAATGGCGGGCGCGCCCAGGATGAGCGGATGCGGTTGAGCGGCGAAAGAGCGGCGCCGTCGCCAAAAGGCCCTGAAGAACGGCGACCAGCGATGTCCGCATTGAAAAAGGAAAGCGGCGGCGGGGCTCTCAAGGCATTTCAGAAGAGAGCCCCACATGGGGTCGACACCGGATATTAGATACGGCCTGTATTTGTATGGAGATCGCGGCGTCGAAACCGTCTTTCGAAAATCCTGCCGCCGCAAGGCTTGATAGGACAGCGCGGCGGCGCGCAACCATAGAATCAGAAGGGGGGCAGATCTCAAAGGGCGACAAAGCGGATTCGATGCAAAGCCACAATCTAAGGGGGAGACCCGAGGCTCCATACAACGCGCTTTTTTCTTCAGCGCAAATACCGGTTCAAAATCTGTTCCAGCTCGTTGACCTCGATGGGCTTGGCAAAATGGGCGTCCATTCCGGCGCGAAGCGCCGCGCGCACGTCATCGTCAAACGCGTTTGCCGTCATCGCGATGATGGGGATGACCTTCGCGTCCGCACGATCCAGCGCGCGAATCGCCCGCGTCGCGTCGAGCCCGTCCATGTTGGGCATCATCACATCCATCAGGATGGCGGCGTAGGTGCCCGGCTTGTGGCTTTCAAACGCCTCCAGCGCCTGCCGCCCGTCCGACGCGGCCTCGACCTCTGCCCCGCGATCCTCCAGCAGCTTTTTGACGATTTCGGCGTTCAGCGCGTTGTCCTCGGCCAGCAGGATGCGCAGGCCGCGCACATCCGCCGCCTCCGTCTCCCATGCCGCCTGCTGCGGTTCGGGCAATTCCTCGGCGATTTCAAAGGGCAGGGTAATCACAAATTCCGAACCCTCGCCCTCCCGGCTGCTCACCTCGATGCTGCCGCCCATCTTGTCAATCAGGCTCTTGACGATGGCCATGCCCAGCCCCGTCCCGTGATAGACGCTCCGCGCGTCGGTGTGCTCCTGCGCGAACGGGTCAAAGATGTGCGCCAAAAACGCCCGGCTCATGCCGATGCCCGTGTCGCGGATCACCCAGCGATAGGTGACGATTCCATCCCGCTTGCCGACGTTCTGGCAAAGCGTCGTCACGCTGCCGCCGACCTTGTTGTATTTGATGCAGTTGCCGTAGACGTTCAAAAACACCTGCCGCAGGTGCAGCGGGCTCCCGTATACGCAGTCGGGCTTCATCCGCTCGAATTGCCGCCTGTCATATTCAAGCGCAACGCCCGCCTCGGCGGCGCGCTGCTCCACGATGGTCAGAATATCGCGCAAAAGGCGGTTCAAATCGAGCGGCTCGTGCGCCAGCGTGATTTCGCCGCTTTCCAGCTTGCTCATTTGCAGCACATCGTTGATGAGGCTGAGCAGATGGTTGGCCGCCACCTTCATCTTCTCCCGGTTCGCGGTCAGCAGCGCGACGTCGCTCGGGTGCGCGTCGTCGATTTGCAGCAGACCGATGATCCCGTTCAGCGGCGTTCGAATGTCGTGGCTCATGCGGGAAAGGAAGCTGGTCTTGGCCGCGTTGGCGCGATCCGCCTGATCCACGGCGGCGCTCAGCTCGGCGTTCGCGGCGCGCAGCTTCTCCGCGTATTCCTTCTGCACGCGATACTGCCGCTCCTGATAGCTCTGCGCCGTCCGAAAGCGAACCGCCTTGGCGAACGCGAGGACGACGGCATAGAAAATCAGCGCGAACAGCATGCTCTGCGGGGTCGTTGCAAACACCGTCTTTTCCGGCATATACACATAGACGTAAAAATTCCGCCCGCACCCCATCATGCCGTAATACCGCCGAAAAGAATCCTCCGGCCAGCTCGCGCGCACCAGCTCGCCGTTCCTGTACGCCTGACGAATCTGCCGCAGAATCGCCATTTCCTCCGCGTTGCCGCCGATGAGCGTCTCGTCGTTGCTGGCCACGACCCTGCTGCCGCCGGTGACGACAATCGTGCCGCTCGTTTCCGGGCTGTACCCCGAAAGCATCAGCGCGATGGACAGCCGAAACGCATCGAGATATTCCACCGGCGTTCGGTAATACGCCGCGACGATGCCCGGCGCATCCCGCCGCCCGACGGCGGCCAGATCAATCATGCTCCCGTCCGCGCAGACAAAGCGCGTGGCGTAGCGCTTTTCGGGGTAAAGCGCCGCGTCCAGCAGCGCGGGGGAATCCAGATATTCGCCAAGCTGCCGGGGCGCTTCGCCCGTCCCGTGATAATCCGACAGAACGAACCCCGTCTCATCCATCACAATCAGCCCGGAGACATATCCCATCTGCGCATACTCCGAAAGCGGCGCGCTTTCTTCGCCGTCCGCCGCCATCTGACGGGCAATATGGTCGACGCTCTCCATCACGCGCATCAGGCTCTTGGTCTCGCCGGCCAGCTCAATGCGGTTGTAGCGGTTGCATTGTTCCTGGATGTATCGAATGGTCGTCGCCATCTGCTGCCGCGCGGAAACCGTGTCCGAATGGGCCGCCGTCAGAAACACGACGCCCAGCAGCGCCAGCGCCAGCAGAATTTCCATGTGGACGAGGCGAACGGAAAGCCGGTCAGCTTTTGATTTCGCCTTCATCGTTTTTCCCCTCCATGTATCGCAGCGGCTCATCCAGATACCGCCCGATGATCTCCTCCATGGTTCCGTCCGCCCGCATCTGCTCGAAGATATCGGAAAGCGCCTGTTCCAGCCCGCGCGCGTCGTCCAGCGCGAAGGCCACGCCCAGCCCGACGGTCAGCAGCGGTTCATCCAAAATGCGGTATTCCAGACGGTAATCCGACATATACTGCAGAATCGCCGTTTCATGCGCGGCAATGGCGTCGGCGTAGCCCTTGCTCAAAAACGGATAGATCAATTCCCGGTTTTGCAGCGAAAACACCTCGCGCAGCGCCGGAAGCCTCGGGTCGGCGTGCGAGAGGAAAAGCTCCTCCGGCTTCGTCGTGGATTGAACGGCCACCCGCTTTCCGGCCAGGTCGGAAAGGGCATAAATATCGCTGTCCCGGCGCACCGCGACCACCTGTCGGCTGAGCATGTACGGCTCCGTCCAGCGATACTGCGCCTCCCGGCCGTCGATGGAGAAGCTGCCCCATATGCAGTCGATCGCGCCGCACTCCACCAGTTCCTTTTTATTTTCCCAGTCGATGACCAAAAACGCCGCCCGATACCCCAGCCGCCCGAAGGCCTCGGTCGCCAAATCCACGTCAATCCCCGTCGGCAGGCCGTTCGCGTCCTCATAATTAAAGGGCGGATAATTGTCGCTGCCGACCACGATAACGGGTCTGTCGTCCTCTTTCGCCCGTTTGGCCGCGTTTGCGCGGCCGCATCCGCCGATCAGCAGCGCGGCACACGCCAGCGCGCTGAAAAAGGCGGCGACTTTTTCCCTTCGCATAGCAACACTCCCCTGTTCCTGCGCCCGTCGAAGCATCCTATTATGTAATATATTTCTATGTTTGTTAAATTATTCCTCTTTTTCTCTTTTTTCGCGGAGATCAAACCCGCCCGCGCAAAATCCGCATTTTTCGCGATTTGCGGTTTCGCGGTTTACAGAACGGGGCAAAAACCCTATAATTAAAGAAACGAACGTTTCGAATTTTTGCAAAAACGTCAAATCATTCCCCGAAGGAGGAGGTTTTCCAATGCCATCCATTCGCCTGACGGGCGATATCGCCCACATCATGGAAGGAACGAGGGCGCAGGCGGCCGATTTGAACCTGACGCTCGCGGAAGACGGTTTCCCCGTCGCCGTGACGATTCGAAAAGGGCCGCTGGAAGTGCTGACGGAGACGGAGAGCGGCGCGATTTTCTGCGGGAGCCGCGCCGAATTTTTCCGCGGGCTGACGATGCTCGCCGCGCGGTTTGACGAGCGCCCCTTCCGCGTGCGGGAAACGCCCTCGCTCGACCTGCTCGGCGCGATGCTGGATTGCTCCCGAAACGCCGTTCCGACGATGGCGGCCGCGAAGACCTTCCTGCGCAGGCTGAGCCGCATGGGCTACAACGCGGTGCTGCTCTACACCGAGGATACCTACGAGGTGGCGGGCAGGCCGTATTTCGGCTACCTGCGCGGGCGCTTTTCGCAGGCGGAGCTGCGCGAACTGGATCAATACGCCGACGCGCTGGGCATTGAGATGATTCCCTGCATCCAGACGCTGGGGCACATGGCGCGCGCGCTCCGCTGGCCCTGCATGGAGGACGTGCGCGACACGGACGACGTGCTGCTTTTGGACGAGGAAAAGACGTATGCGCTGATTGAGGAGATGATCGTCTCCGCGAGCAGACCGTTTGCGACGCGGCGCATCCACATCGGCATGGACGAGGCCTACGGGCTGGGGCGCGGCAAATACATGGACAGGCACGGCTATGTGCCCCAGAGCGAGCTGATGCAGAAGCATCTGGCGCGGATCGGCGGCATCCTCAAAAAGCACGGCCTGCACGCGATGATGTGGAGCGATATGTATTTCCATATGGCGCAGCCGGGCAGCACCGCGGCGTATCCGGCGGGCTGCACGCTCAGCGAGGCCATCGTCGCCGCCGCGCCGAAGGACATCGACCTCGTCTATTGGGATTATTACACGGAGGACGACGCGCTGGCGCGCCACCTGTTCGCCGAGCACGCGCGGTTTTCAGCGGATACCCTCTTTGCGGGCGGCGTATACACGTGGAACGGCCCCGTCCCCGATTACGACAAGGCGGAAGCGACGACGCGCGTTTTGATGACGGCGTGCCGTGAGGCAGGCGTTCGGCAGGCGTTCGCGACGATGTGGGGCGACGACGGCGCGGAATGCAGCCCGCTGCTCGGCGGCCTGCTGGGGCTTCAGCTCTTTGCGGAAATCGCGTACAACGGCGGCCGGGACGACGACGCGCTGGACGCGCGATTTGAAGCCTGCACGGGCTGCCCCGCGCAGCCCTTCCGCGCGCTGGGCGCGTTCAACCGCATCGGGCTTGACGCGCGGCCGGGCGACGTGATGAACCCGGTGAAGCAGCTTCTCTACGAAGACCCGCTGATGCCGCTGTTCGAGGCCGACTTCGCGGGGCTTGAGCCGGAGGCGCACTACCGCGTTCTCGCGGCGCGATATGCGCGCTACGCCGAGGAAAACCCGGCCTTTGCGGATTTCTTCGGCTTCTACGCGCAGCTCGGCCGCGCCGTGGCGGCGAAATGCGCCTATCGGGCGGCCGCCGCGCCAACCGTGCGCAGGGGCGACCGTCGGGCGGCGGAAAAGGACGTTCTGCCGCTGTGCGACGCCTGCATCGAGGAGATGCGCGCGCTTGCGCGCTGCTGGCGCGCACTGTGGATGAACAGCCTGCGCCCGTTCGGGTTTGAGGTCATCGACATCCGCCTGAGCGCGCAGATCGGCCGGCTGAAAACGGCAAGGGAACGCATCGGCGCGTTCGCGCAGGGGCGGCTCGACGACATTCCCGAACTGACGGAAGAAAAGCTCCCCTATTTGAAGCGGGCGGACGGCACGCTGGCGAACCTGAACATCTGGAGCGCCTGCGTATCGCCCACAAACGTCAGTTGGAGTTTTTAAGGATGAGGTGAACGGCCATGCAGAAGCAGAATAGGACGCTGCGCAGGAGCGTGGAGCGGAAGGTGCCCGGCTATGTGCGGGTCATCGTCGCCCTGCTCTACGCCGCGACGCTGCTCTTTACGATTCTGGGCGCGATGTTCGGGATTCTCTTCATGCCGCTGGCGCTGGGGTCGCTCTTCGGCGGGTGGTATCTGATGGGCGAGGCGCGCGTGATCTATGAATACCGGCTGGATGGCCGGACGCTGACCGTCATGCGCACCAGCGGCATGCGCTCGCGGCAGAAGGAGATCGAGTTTTTCACTCTCCAGCTGGACGACCTCATCGCGGTCGCCGCCGAGGGCACGCAGCCCATGCGGGACGCGGAGGCGCTGACCCTGCGCGGCGAACGCAGGCGCGTCTGCTACGACGTATCCGCGCAGGACCCCGATCGGGCGTGCGCGTTCCTCTACGCAAAGGGGAGCGGCGCGGACAGCGGGCGCTTCGTTCGGGTGTGCTTTCTGCCGTATCCGGATTTTGTTGGCGCGATACGGGCGCTTTGCCCCGGAAAGGTGATGATGACGGATGGCGAAATATGAAAACGAGACGCAGAGCATGATCGAGAATCCGCCGAATCTGCAATGCCGAAATTATCCGCCCGCCGCCGATTCCATGATTATCTCCCTGACGGATATCCCGTGGTACCCGCCGTACACGCCGGACGGCAGCCATTACCACAACTGCCTTGAAATCGGGCTGTGCCTCGCCGGGGAGGGCATGGCGGAGATGGGCGGGGGAAGCTGGCGCTTTTCGGCGGGTGCGCTGCTGATGGCGCCCAAGGGCGTTTACCACGCCCAGCACAACGCGGGCACCCCGTTCACCCACTGGCGCTATATCGCCGTGGACAGCGACCGCATGCTGGCGCAGTCGCCGCACTGGTGCTCCAAGGCCATCCGCGCCGCGCTGCAAACGACGTGGCACGGCGGCGTCTATCTGCCCCCCGGCGACGAGGACGGCGCGCGCGCCGCGTCGATCATCCACACGATGTTCGATTTGGAGCGGAGCGGCGGAAACGTCCTGCCGGAGCTGGAAGCCTATCTGCTCCTGCTGCTGACGGGGCTGGCAAATCTGCGCGACCGCGCGGCCAAGACGAACGTGATGGCGGGGCTGGATACGCCGCTCGTGCCGCCCGCGCTGGAACCGGCGCTGCTGTACGTCTCCCAGCACTACGCGGAAGAGATTCTGGTCGAGCAGATGGCGCGCAGCTGCATGATGAGCGAAAGCCATTTCCGGCGGATGTTCACCACGCTGGTCGGCGTCGCGCCGCTGGAATACATCAACCGCTACCGCATCCACCGCTCGCTGAACCTCCTGCGCTCGACCAGCGAGCCGATTCAGAACATCGCCGCGCGGACGGGCTTCCCCTCCATCACGACGTTCAACCGGAATTTTCAGCGCTGCGTCGGGCAGAGTCCCTCCGCATGGCGAAAAAATGCCCAAAAAGCGCACGAGTGGGCGTGCGGGGAAAAGCAGCCGGACGGCCGCTTTGCGAGGAAATAGTCATTTTTGAACATATTGCAGTCGAAATTGAATAGCATTGTGCCGAGAAGTATGGTAAAATGTATACAAGAAATCGGCGCTGGAAAGTAAAATGCCGTGCAGAATCAACAAAAAACTTTTGTCGATTTACGGCATTTTGTTTTTGCCGAGGGAACGAAAAGACGACCAAGAAAGAGGAGGACTGGATTTTTATGAAAAAGCTCGTTACCTTGATGCTGGCGCTCGCCATGATCATCAGCGCGGTCGGCGTGCTGGCTGAAGCGGATGGAAAAATCACCATCTGGACGTGGGACCCGACCTTCAACATCAAGGCGATGCAGATTGCGAAGGAGATGTATCTGAAGGATCATCCCGACGCCGTGATCGACATTCAGGAAAAGCTCTCCGAGGATATCGAAACCGCGGTCATCGCCTCCAACGGCGATACCAGCACCCTGCCGGACATCCTGCTCGTTCAGGATAACTCCTTCCAGAAGTTCGTCACCAACTATCCGGAAGTGTACGCCGATCTGACCGGCAAGTACGATTACGAGGGCTTTGCTGAGGGCAAGCTCGCGTATTCCATCGTGGACGGCAAGAACCACGGCATCCCGTTTGACGCCGGCACCGCCGTCGCCGCTTACCGCACCGATTACCTCGAGGCCGCCGGCTACACCGCCGCCGACCTGAAGGACATCACGTGGGAGCGCTTCATCGAGATCGGCCGCGACGTGAAGGCCAAGACCGGCCGCCCGATGCTCTCCGGTCAGGCGGGCGCGGTGGATACCGTTCTCATCATGCTCCAGAGCTGCGGCGCGTCCATGTTCAACGAGGATGGCTCCGTCAACCTGAAGGACAACGAACAGCTCAAGGAAGTCATCGACTTCTACGCCACCATGGTCAAGGAAGGCATCTTCATCGAGGTCAACACGTGGGACGAGTACATCGGCACGCTCTCCAACCAGACCGTCGTGGGCACCATTCAGGGCTGCTGGATTCTCTCTACCATTATGAGCCTGCAGGATCAGAAGGGTCTGTGGGCGATGACCAACCTGCCCAAGCTCGTCAAGGCCGAGGGCGCGACCAACTACTCCAGCAACGGCGGCTCCAGCTGGGCGATCATCAACGACAAGGACATCGACCTTGCGCTTGACTTCATGCAGATGTACCGCAACGTCGAATTCTACAACGAGATTCTGCCGGCGACCTCCGCCATCGCGACCTACACCCCGGCGAAGGAAGGCTCCAACTACACTGCGGGCTCCGAGTTCTTCAACGGCGAACCGATCTTCGCCGAGATCGTCGAGTTCGGCGCGCAGACCCCGTCCAACATCACCGGCCCGTATTACTACGACGCCCGCGAAGCGCTTGGCACGGCGATCACCAACATCATTCTCCAGGGCGGCGACGTGGATACCGAGCTGGCCACTGCCGAGGATACGGTGAACTTCACCATGGGCTTCTGATCCTGACGGAATTTTCTTGAGATCAACTGCCGCTCTGGGTCTTCCGGGGCGGCAGTTCTTCCCATCCGGGGTTATATCAAAGAGAGGTGGCTTACCATGACCAACACCGCATCCGCGCCGAAGAAAAAGAAGCGCCTGTCCATGCACCAGAAGCAGAGTCTGGCGGGCTGGGCGTTCCTGATGCCTGCGACGCTGCTGATCTTCATTATGAGCTTTTATCCGATGTTCAGCGCTCTGCTGACCTCTTTCAAACGCGGCAAACCGACGGCGCTGGTCTGGTCCGAACCGCTTTGGAGAAACTACCAGTTCATGCTCAAGGACAAGGTCTTCATCCAGTCCGTGACCAACACGCTGACGTATCTGATCATTCAGGTGCCGATCATGCTGATTCTGGCCGTGATCTTCGCCTCCCTGCTCAACAACAGGGATCTCAAGTTCCGCGGCCTGTTCAGAACCTGCATCTTCCTGCCGTGCGCGACGGGTCTGGTCGCCTATTCGATGATCTTCCGCACGCTGTTCACCTACGACGGCATGGTCAACAACATGCTGCTCAAATTCGGCCTGATTTCTGAGGCGATCAACTGGCTGAACGACCCGGTCTACGCCAAGGCGGTCATCATCATCGGCCTCGTCTGGCGCTGGACGGGCTACAACATGGTCTTCTACCTCTCCGCCATGCAGAGCATCGACTATTCGATCTATGAGGCAGCGCGCATCGACGGCGCGAACTCCTATCAGCAGCTCATGCGCATCACCATTCCGCTGCTGCGCCCGATCATTCTGGTGACGGCGATCATGTCCACCAACGGTACGCTCCAGCTCTTCGATGAATCCGTCAACCTGACGCGCGGCGGGCCGGGCAACATGACGATCACCATGTCGCACTATATCTACAACACCATGTTCACCAAGAACCCGAACTTCGGCTACGCCGCCGCGATGTCCTTCGTCATTTTGGTCATGGTCGCGGTGCTGGCTGCAATCCAGATGAAAGTGGGTGACAAGCGATGAGAGAAGGCGCCCTTCGCAAAAACGCTACGCGCGCGGTCATGTACATCTTTCTGATCGCCGTGTCGCTGATTTCCGTATTCCCGCTGTATTGGAGCTTTATCTCCGCGTTTAACAACACCCAGCAGATTCTGGGCGGCTGGCTGCTCCCGAGCACGCACCTGCTGGAGAATTTGCAGCACCTGTTCGAGCAGCACAACGTCGTGCGCGCGCTGAAAAACTCGTTCGCGACGACCCTCCTGCAAACCTTTGCCGCGCTTGCGGTCAGCTCCATCGCGGGCTACGGCTTTGAAATCTATCACGACAAGGCGAAGGACACCGTGATGGCGATTCTGATGCTGGCGATGATGGTGCCGTTTGTGGCGGTTCTCGTTCCGCTGTTCCAGATGTTCACCAAGGCGAAGCTCATCAACTCGTGGACGGGCTTCATCCTGCCGAGCATCGCGACGCCGTTTCTGATTATGTATTTCAGAAACAGCGCGCGCAGCTTCCCGCGGGATACGCTCGAGGCAGCGCGCATCGACGGCCTGAATGAATTCCAGATTTTCATTCGGATGTTCATCCCGATGATGAAGCCGACCTACGCCTCCGCCGCGACCATCACGTTCATGGGCGCGTGGAACGCATATCTCTGGCCGAAGGTCGTCATGCAGACCAACGAGGCGATTACCATGCCGATGCTGGTCGCCAACACGATGGGCGGCTACGTCATCGACTACGGCGTGGTCATGGCGGCGGTCACGATCTGCTCGCTGCCGACGGTCATCATCTTCTTCTGTCTGCAAAAGAGTTTCACAAACGCGGTTGCGGGTGCAGTCAAATGATGGTACAATGAACCCAATCAGAGGGGCTGCATCGCTGAGCATTCAGCCTGTCAGCCCCTCTTTTTGAATCGAAAGGAAAAGAAGCATATGAATTTTGACGTGAGCAGACTCAAAGACCCCCTTTTCTTTGCTGAAAACCGGGTCGCGGCCCATTCCGACCATGTGGCTTACGCCAGTATGGAGGAGCTTTCCCACGGCGAAACCAGCCTGCGCTGTTCGCTGAACGGGCTTTGGAAATTCCACCACGCGCTCAACGCCGGTCAGGTCATCCCCGGCTTTGAGGCGGCGGATTACGACAGCCGCGGCTGGGCGGATATCCACGTCCCGGCGCACATCCAGATGGAGGGCTACGGCGCGCCGCAGTACGCCAACGTTCAGTATCCGTGGGACGGCTATCAGGCGGTGGAAATCGGCGAAATTCCGCAGGAATACAACCCTGTCGCCAGCTATATCAAGACGTTCTTCGTGCCGACGCAGATGGTCGGCAAGCGGGTCTTCATCTCCTTCCAGGGCGCGGAGAGCTGCATCGCCGTCTGGCTCAACGGGCGCTACGTCGGTTTCTCGTCGGATTCCTTCACGCCCAGCGAGTTCGAGCTGACGGATTACCTCGTCGAGGGCGAAAACAAGCTCGCCTGCCGCGTGGAGCGCTGGAGCGCGGGAAGCTGGCTGGAAGATCAGGATTTCATGCGCTTCTCCGGCATTTTCCGCGACGTCTATCTCTACGCCATCCCCAAGGCGCACATCGCGGATATCCGCGTGAAGACGCTGCTTGACGACAGCTTCACCGACGCGACGCTCGACCTCGCGATGAAGATGGAGCTGGATGCGGCCGTCGGCGCCTGCCGCGTGAAGATGGCGCTGCTCGACGGCGGCGAGGTCATCGCGGCGGCCGAGCGCGTGGCGGAGGGCGAAATCGCCGTGCAGCTTCCGGTGAAAGCGCCGCGCCTGTGGAGCAGCGAAGCGCCGAACCTCTACGACCTGCTGCTGACCGTCGAGGACGGCAGCGGCGAGGTGCTCGAGGTCGTCCGCCAGCGCGTCGGCTTCCGTCGGTTCGAGCTGAAAAACGCCGTCATGTATCTCAACGGCAAGCGCATCGTGTTCAAGGGCGCGAACCGGCATGATTTCTGCGCCGAAAGCGGCCGCGCCATCCCGGAGGAGAAGATCCGCCGCGATCTGCTGACCATGAAGCGCAACAACATCAACGCCGTCCGCACCTGCCATTACCCCGACAGCAGCGCGCTCTACGCCATCTGCGACGAGCTGGGTCTGTACGTCATCGACGAAAACAACATGGAGACGCACGGCATTTGGGACATGGTGGCGCGCGGCAGAAAGCCGGTCGAATACGCGCTGCCGGGCGAGCGCATGGATTGGCTGCCGATCCTGCTGGATCGCGTCAATTCCACCTACCAGCGCGACAAGAACCACGCCAGCATCCTCATCTGGAGCTGCGGCAACGAATCCTTCGGCGGTGACGTCATCTTCGAGATGAGCCAGAAGTTCCGCCAGCTGGATGACACGCGCCTCGTTCATTACGAAGGCGTGGCGCACGACCGCCGCCGCAACGAGACGACCGACATGGAAAGCCAGATGTATACGCCGGTCGCGCAGATCAGGAAATACCTCGCCGAGCACCGCGAGCGCCCGTTCATCCTCTGCGAATACACGCACGCGATGGGCAACTCGAACGGCGCGATGCACTGGTACACCGAATACGCCTATGAGGAGCCGCTCTATCAGGGCGGATTCATCTGGGATTACATCGACCAGTCCATCCGCACGAAGGATCGCTACGGCAACACGACCTACGCCTACGGCGGCGATTTTGACGACCGCCCCTGCGATTACAACTTCTGCGGCAACGGCATCGCCTATGGCGACGGCGAGGAAAGCCCGAAGATGCAGGAGGTCAAATACAACTATCAGGATATCTTCGCCAAGGTGACGGACACGAAAGCCGTCGTCACCAACCGCGCGATGTTCACCAACACGAGCGCGTATGACTGCGTCGTGATTCTGGCGCGCAACGGCGAAACCGTCGCCTCCGCGCCGCTTGCAACCGACGTTCCGCCGATGGAGAGCCGCGAATATGACCTGCCGTTCGCCCATCAGGCGCGCGGGGGCGAATACGCCGTGACGCTCTCCTTCCGCCTGAAGGCGGATACGGCGTGGGCGCCGCGCGGATACGAAGTCGCGTTTGCGCAGGGCGTCTATCGGGTCGAGGAGGAAGCGAAGTTCGAGCGCTATGCGCCGCTGCGCGTCGTCCGCGGCGATTACAACACGGGCGTGCACGGCGAGCATTTCAGCGTGCTCTTCGGCGACCTCAAGGGCGGCCTGACCAGCTACCGCTGGGGCGGCAAGGAGATGCTCAAGTCCATCCCGAAGCCGAACTTCTGGCGCGCGCCGAACGACAACGACTGCGGCTGCAGCATGCCGCTCCGCTACGCTCAGTGGAAGATCGCGTCCCTGTACGCGGCGACGAACGCCACCGCCGAGCTGGCGAAGAAGAACGGCCACCCCTCCGCGACGGAAAACCCGGACGGCTCCGTGACCATCGGCTACACCTACGGCTTGGGCACAAGGCCGGATGCGCAGTGCGAGTTGACCTACACCGTGCATCCCTGCGGACAGGTGGATGTGAAGCTGGATTACGATCCGGTCGCCGAGCTGGGCGACATGCCGGAATTCGGCGTGATGCTCAAGATGGACGCGGACTACGATCAGGTTCGCTTCTATGGCTACGGCCCGAATGAAAACTACGTGGATCGCCGCGAGGGCGCGCGTCTGGGCATTTTCAAGACGACGACCCGCGAAAACGTATCCAAATATCTCGTCCCGCAGGAGTGCGGCAACCGCACGGGCGTGCGCTGGGCGGAGGTCACGGATTACCGCGGCCGCGGCCTGCGCTTCACGGGCGACGGCATGGAGTTCTCCGCGCTGCCGTACACGCCGCACGAGCTGGAAAACGCCATGCACGACTACGAGCTCCCGCCGATCCATTACACGGTCATCCGCGCGAACCTGCAGCAGATGGGCGTGGCGGGCGACGATAGCTGGGGCGCGCAGACGCACGAGGAATACCTGCTCGACACGAGCAAGCACATGAGCTTCACGTTCAGCTTCAAGGGCATCTGATTTCCCTTCGCCGCGGTCTGCAAAGCGCCATAGCTTTGCGCCCACGGGCGATTTACCCGTTCACGGCGTTATAAAAGGGACTGTCAAGCTTCAAACCGAATATTTCAAGAAACAACATCTAAGCATTTGGGGATATGGGGCTTTGCCCCATCGCCCCACCAAAGGGCTTTCCGAGCGTTTACAGCGCCTGTTTGGCGCATCGCCCTTTGGAAACCTTCGGGCACAAATGCTTAGTTTTACTCTTGAAATATCGGTGTCGTTAGCTTGACAGTCCCTCGTTTATATGCGTTTTTTGGGGCTTCCCCTTATCTTTCTTTGGCTTCCTTCTCCCAGACTTTCGGCTGATAGCGCATATCCGACACGTTGTAAACGGTGATGAATGCCTTCGGGTCTTCCCGATTGATGAAGTTCATCAGCTTCTGATACTCGCTCTTGTTGACGATGGTGATGATCTCGTTGTGCTTTTCAAAGTTATACGCGCCGATGGCCTCGTAGATCGTCGCGCCGCTGTGCAGATCCTGAATGATGAACTGGCGGAGCGCTTCTTCCTTCTCCGTGATGATACAGACGCGGCGCTTTTTATTGTGGTCGAAGATGAAGTGATCCAGAATTATGCCGTTGAAATACGTGCCGAGAAGGCTCAGAACCACGGTCTTTTTATCGTAGACCAGCGCGGCGGAAAGCGCCACGCACATGCCCGACAGGGACATGGCCCTGCCCAGCTCGATGTGCAGATACTTGTTCATTACCTTTGCCACGATATCCAGCCCGCCGGAAGAAGCGTTTCGGTTGAAGAGGATGCTGAGGCCGATACTGACCACCAGAATGTAGCAGAGCACATCCAGCTCCTGGCTGCCCGTTATGGAGACGAAATTCGGGAACAGCCTTTCAAAAAGCCCCAGAAACACCGGCAGCAGCACGCTCGTGTAAACCGTCTTCTGCCCAAATTCCTTTCCGCAGGTCATAAACCCGATGACAAGAAGCACGACGTTCAGGACCATCGTGATGGCCGACAGCGGAAGCGGGATAAAATTGGTCAGCACGATGCCGAGGCCGGAGATGCTGCTGATGGACGTGTGGCTCGGCACGAGGAAGAAATAGACCGCAGCCGCAATGATGGCCACCGCCACGGTCAAAATCAGCGTTTCTTTGGCGACGTCCTTGCCGCTCAGCTTTTTGTTCATGGTTTTGGTTCCTCTCAATCTTTATTTGATCCTTTGGTTCGTTCACGGCGACAGCCGATCGCGCCGTCATCCTCCCCGCGCGCTCCGGCGCGGTCTTCGTCCCCTCGCGGGGGGCGCATCGACAAACGCCGTCCGTTTTCAGGCTCGAATCCGCTTTATTGTATCATGTCAAAACGCCCTTGTCACTCCAAAAAGATGCGTTTCATACTAATTCGCAGTTAAAATGCTTAACAGAGCGCATCAGATTTTTTGTTCTGACGAAGCCAAGTGAAGTGAGGCGTACTGGAGGTACGTTGAACGGAACGAGGCAAAGTCAGAGCGAAAAAGATGGTGCGCGGATTAAGCCATTTTAACAAGAATTAGTATCAAGCGAAAACAGCGCCCCCTTCTCCAAGGCGGCCAATCCGCCCGTCTCCGGCAAAACCGGCTGAAACACAAAAAACTCCCCACATGACGGACAGCGCAATTCAGCGCTGCCTCGCCGTGGAGGGAGTTTTTTATTTTCGTCTCATAAGGCGACTCGTTTATCAGACAAGTCTTCTCAATCGGCCATAAACGCTTCCGCCTTACGCGCGGTCGTTCTCGTCAAACGGGTCGCCGCACTCCGGGCAGAACTTCGGCGGGTGCGCGGGATCGGCGGGCTTCCAGCCGCATTTATCGCAGCAATAGACCGGCGCGCCCGCGGGCCGCTTCGCGCCGCACTCCGAGCAGAATTTGCCGGTGTTGACCGCACCGCAGGCGCACGTCCAGCCCTCCGCAGGCTTGGCTTCGGGCTTCTTCGCGCCGCACTCCGGGCAGAATTTGCCGGTGGCCGTCGCGCCGCAGGCGCACGTCCACGCGCCCGCGCTCTGCTGAACCGGCGCGGCGGGCTGCTGTTGCTGCTGCGCGCCCATCTGGAAGAGCTGCGCCGCGTTGACCCCGCCGCCCTGCTGAGCCATGTTCATCCCCATGAAGCCGGTGAACGCGCCGCCCTGATTCTTGGCCGCATCCTGCATGGCCTGCGCCTGCGCGCCGACCAGATGCGCCGCCGCCATGTTCGCGTTGCGGAAGACGGCGTTCTTTTGCAGCTCCTTAATCATCGCCTCGTCCTCTTCGGAGGCCTTGACGGAATTGACGCCGAAGGACACGATTTCCACGCCGCGCAGGTTCGCCCATTTTTCGGAAAGCACGTCGTTGAGCGCCTCGGCGATCTCCGCGGTGTGCCCCGGCAGCGCCGAATAGCGGACGCCCATTTCGGAGATCTTGGCGAACGCGGGCTGGAGCGCCGTCAGCAGCTCGCTCTTGAGCTGGCTGTCGATCTGCTCGCGGGTATAGTCGCCCTCCACGTTGCCGCAGACGTTGGTGTAAAAGAGCATCGGGTTGGTCACGCGGTAGCTGTATTCGCCGAAGCAGCGAATGGAGATGTCCACATCGAGGCCGATGTTGTTATCCACCACGCGGAAGGGCACCGGGCTGGGCGTTCCGTATTTGTTGCCCAGAATCTCCTTGGTGTTGAAGAAATAGACGCGCTGATCCTTTCCGGCCTGACCGCCGAAGGAAAGGCGGTCAAAGGTGGTCTTCAAAATGGCCTTGGCCTTTTCGCCGTTCAGCGCGCCGTAGAAGATGCTCGGCTCGCCGTTCTGCTGGAAGACATACTCGCCCGGTTCGGCGCAGAAATCCATGATCTTACCCTGATCCACGATCATCATGCACTGGCCGTCCGCCACCGCGATGACGCTGCCGTCGGAAATCACGTTGTCATCCTCGTGGCGGCTGCCGCCGAAGCGGCCCTTGACCTTTTTCTCCGCCTTCGTCGCCAGCACGTTGTCCGGCAGCGCGTCCACGTAAAAATATTCCTTCCACTGGCTGGCGAGCGTGCCGCCGGCGGCGTTCAATGCTGCTGCAATCAATCCCATATGTCTTTGCCCTCCTCGTTACTTCTCCGTTATTTTTTCGTTATTTCTTCTGCGTATCGTCTTCAATCTTCCGCCTCGTCGTGCTCTCATAGAGGAAATGATCGAAGTTCACGTCCAGGCGGAAGGAGCCTTCCCGAATATAACCGGCCGCCGCGCTCTGCTGCGCCGCCTGCCTGAGCTGACCCTTCAGCCCGCCGACAACCGCCAGCGCGATGATGGCCGCGATGACCGCGCCGATCAGCAGCGAGCCGCTGCCCATCTGATCCAGCAGCGCCAAAATCAGCGCCGCAATGCCGAACACACCGGCGAACACGCCGCCGCCCCACAGCAGGGATTTCGCCTTGTCGGCGGGCACATCGCAGGTGAGCTTGCCCGTCTGACCGTTGATGGCGAAGGTATAGGTCTTGCCCTCCTTCACGGTGGTCATCAGCCACACGGGCAGCAGCGCGGGCGTCGCCCGTCCGCCTTCCGTCTCAATGCGCTTGCTGCGCTCGCTGACCTCGTCGTAGCCCGTCACCGTGTCGCGCAGGGTCTCCTCCACGCTGCGCTCCACGCGCTCCACGGCGCGCTTTTCGCAGGCGTCGCTCTCCGCGTCCGCGTGATCCGCCATCGCGCCGGCCAAAACGGCGCTCTGGAAGGGAATCGCGGCGCTCAGGTCGTAGGGCTCCAGCGACTCGGTGATCTTGTCATCGAGCTTCACGCTGCCGTCCACGGGGATGTTTTCAAAGCTCATCTGTCCCCGGCGGCGCACCAGATAGTGCCTCGTGCGGGAAACCTCCCACTCGCCCTCCTGCTCCGTGGTCGTCGTCTGCGCGTCGTAGACGATATCGGCGCGCGCGTCGCAGTCAAACAGCCAGTAGGGCACATACAGCCGACGCATTTCCGCAATGCGGTTCCGGCTGTTCAGGAAGATGTTCGGCAGCAGCCGCTTGCCCTTGAAATAATCTTCAAACTGCTTTTGCGCCTGTTCCTTCGTCACGACGAACGGAATCACCTTTTCCGGCTTCACGCCGCCCTCGAGGCGGTCGGGCAGGATGGTCGGGCTGCCGCAGTAGGGGCACTCGGCGGCGGTGGTGGTATCCTCGGTCATCAGCTCCGCGCCGCAGTTCTTGCAGTGATAGATCTGCACGCCTTCCTCGCCCGCCTGAAATCCTTCCTTCGGCCGCTCGAACACGATCTGTTCGCCGCTCTCCGCCGTGTTCAGCATTTCCAGCGCTTCCGGCTCAAAGCTGTTCCCGCAGGAGACACATTCCAGCTTGCCGCTTTTGCCGCTGAAGGTCAGCGGCCCGCCGCAGCAGGGGCAGTTGTAACTGGCTGTACTCATACATGCATCCTTCTTTCATGTTGCACATGTTGTAATCGAGGCTATTTCCCCGTAAGCTCGTATTTGGGCGCTGGGGCAGGCCGTTTGACCCGCTTACTTTGCGCGCGGCTGATCGCAGTATTTGCAGCGCATCGCGCCGCCCTTTCGTTCGCGGTTCTTCGCGCCGCAGCCCGAACAAACCCACTGCACATACTCGTATTCCGGCGTATACAGCTTCACCGTCCGCTCATCCGCGTTGATTTGCAGGTTTTGCAGGTAGCCGCCGCTGACGAGCGCCCTGAGCTTTTGGGGCGCTTTGGCGGAGGAAAGCGTGGTTTGAAGCTGATCGAAGGTCAGGCTTTCCTCCGGCGTGGCGAGCAGCGTCCCCGCGATGCGCCGGGCGCTGGCGCTCCGCCGGTAGTGCGCGAAGGTGCGCACGACCGGCGTGAACAGCGCGGCCAGCAGCAGCACCGCCATCACCCCGGAGAGCGTCTTGCCCTCCCTGAACAGGTCAATGCCCGCGGAGGCCGCGCCCAGCCCGAAAATCGTACAGACCGCCACAACGGGGATCGACAGCCGCCTTTTCTCCTGTGCCTTTTTCGTCAGATACGGATTCGTCGTGTTTCCGGCCATTATTCGTTCACCGCCGCCTGACACGCTTCAAACGCCTCGTAGGGGTCGCCGCCGCCGATGACCGCATGGATGCCGTCGCCGTATTCTTCCATGTAGCGCATCGGCTCGTTAATCAGATAATACAGCTCGTTTTCGCCGGGGACGACGTCCTCCACCAGATTGCAGGCGCGGCAGGCGACATAGAGCTTGTCGTTGGAGTGATCAATGCGGAACTGCGCGTAGAAGATTTCGCTGTTAATCAGCGTGGTCAGCACCGCCAGCGGCTCAAAGACCGCCTCTTCCCCCTGAATCGGCGCATCCACGACCACGGACAGCATATCGTCGTCCACAAAGACCATCACGTTCACATATTCCAGCGCGTTTTCAAGGGCAAAGCTCATCGAAAACGTATAATCGTCGTATTCGTATTCGTATCCATTCTCGTCCAGAAAGCCCTGAACCATGTTCTTCATCTGGTCTTCCTTGCTCATCGGGGCGGATTCGGCGAGCGCCGCGCCCGTCAGGGTCAGCATCATCACCAGCGCCAGCGCCAGCATCATCATTTTCTTCATCAAATACATCCTCCTTTTGATTGGTTTTTTCGTCAGTTAGATTCCTTCGGGCGCGAAGTGCATCATCATGGAACCGAAATAATCCATGTCGAAGCCCTGCGCCGTGGGCACGAGGTTCAGCGCCTGCGTGTAGTAATCCATCACCACGCCGTCCGCCTCTCCCGCGTCCGTGGGCACCTTGCCGTAAGCCCACGTCAGGCCGGGGATATTCGCGCCCGCCATGACGAAGGCCACCGTGCCGTCCGCGTTGAGCAGCACGGAATATTCGTATCCGCCCAGCTGCGCGGCGGACATGTTGTAGCCGTTCACATCCGCGTCGGTCATCACGTATTTCTTTCCGATCTCGATGCCCGCGCCGCCCTGCGCCGCAGGCGCTTCGGGCACGGCGGGTTCGGGCATGGGTTCCGCGGCAGGCTCAGCCGTCGGTTCTGCGACGGGCGCTTCGGGCGCGTCGCCGGTGCGCTCGCACCAAAGCGTCGCGTCGCTCATTTCGATGGCGAGCGTTCCGTCCTCGCGCAGGGTAGCGGCAAATTCGCCGTCCAGAACGGGCACGATCAGCGCGAAGTCGTTCATGCTGCAAGGCAGGCCGTCCATCGTCATGCCCTGCAGAGTCAAATCGCAGGTATCGCCGTAGACGACCAGCGTATCGCCCGCCATGTCCGCTGTCTCCGCCGGGAGCGTCAGGCCGTCCATCGTGACGCGAACGACCGTCCAAACGCCCTTGATCTCCTCAAGCGTGGCGCTCTCGTCGATGACCGGGATGGACGCGCCCGCCGCCTCCGGCTTCTCGCGGCTCAGCGTCATCATCGCGCCGTCCTCGGAGAGCGAAAGCACGCCGTCCCTGAGCGTGAAGACCATCGTACCCGCCACAAGCGCGCCGTCCTGCATCGCGCATTGGCGGTGATCCACATCGCCGCCCATGTTCATCTCGGCCGTGCCGTCCGCGCCGATGGTCACGGTCACATCGAGGCCGAGGTCGGCCAGCGGGTAGGCCTCGCCGTCCAGCTCCATGTTCAGGCCGTACCACGTTCCCTGATATTCCTCGGGGATGTCGGCGCTCTGCGCGGCGGGTTCGGGCGCCGCTTCGGGCTCGGCAGTCGCTTCCGGTGCAGCAGTCGCTTCCGGTTCGGGGGTCGTTTCGGGCTTGGCCGGTTCGCCGTTCGCCTGCGCAGGCGCGGCGATTTCAGCGCCCGCTTCCAGCTTCAATTCCGGCAGCAGCGCGGACAGATCCGGCGCTACGGGCCGCGTGTGCGCGCAAGCGCCCGTCACCACGGTCACTTCCACCGGCGAGCTGTTCCAGCTCACGCACTTCTGCGCCCGTTTCAGGTTCTCCTCGCTCATGCCCTCGGGCACATGCACGGTCAGCTTCGGCGCGACGTTCATCATCAGCCCCGCAGGCGACGCGGTCAGATCGCAGCCGTCGAAGCAGACCTCGGCGAGGTTCGGGCAGTTGACGATGCAGTTCTCGCCAAACATCTTCACCTTGTCGGTGAAATGCAGGCTGGTCAGGCTCTGGCACTCGGCAAACGCGCCGTATTCCACGCTCTCCGCATCGGCGACGAAGGTCTTCAGCCCGGAGAAGCCGAACGCCTGCTGGCCGATACTAATGAGATGCTCGCCGAAGTACAGGTTGCCCAGCGGGCCCGCGCTGTCAAAGGCGTAGTTGTCGATTCTGCGCACGCCGTTGACAAAGATCACGTTGTTCAGGCTCCGGCAGAGCACGAACTGGCTCGAGCCGGTGCTCTCCAGCGGCGCGTAGCAGACGAAGGTTTCAAGCTGCTGGCAGTAGCCGAGCATCATGTCGGGCAGCTCCCGAATGGTTTCCGGCAGCACCAGCGTGCGCAGGTGCACCCATTCGGTGCGGTTGGTTTCCACGGAGGAATCGGTGTAATCGTGGCAGGAATCGAAGGCGTTGTAGTTGGCGAAGCCCACCACGGTCACGCCGTCGATTTCGCGCGGCACCACCACGTCCACGTCGGTTCCCGTATAGGCGGAAATCAGGCCGGTCTCCGGGTCGAAGTCGAAATTCTCCGCGGCGGTCGGCTCGAAGGGCATCTTCGCGAACTTCGTCGCCTCGCCCTCGCGCAGGATGGGGTCATACCACGGGCGGGCAAGGGTCTCGTTCCACGCGGCCACCTGCTCGTCGGTCGCGTCGGCGGACAGGCGGAGCTCCACATTCGTGCCCTCCACGGCGGAGAGCGGGAAGCTGCCCTTTTCCGGGATGACCAGATGCGCCAGCTTCGTATCCGCAAAGGCGCGCTCGCCCACGTTGACGTCGCTGCGCAGGGTTACGCGCTCCAGCGCCGCGCCCTCGAACGCGCCTGCGCCGATGACGGTCACGTTCGGGAGATCGACCGCGCTCAGCATCGTGCCCGCGAACGCGCCCTCACCGATGACGGCCGCGTTTTGGAGATCGGCCGTGCTCAGCTTCGTGCCTGCGAACGCGCTTTCCCCGATTTCGGTCACGCCCTCGCCCAGCGCCAGCGTCGTCACCCCGCTGCCCTCAAACATATGCGCCGGAATCGCGCCGGTTTCAACCGTCACGTCGGCCAATTTGGGCAGGTTGGCGAATACGCCCGCGGGGATGAGCGCCGGGTCGCACTTGATGACCAGCTTTTTCAGCCCGGTCAACCCATCCAGCGCGCCCTCCCCGATCTCGGTCAGGGATTCGGGCAGGGTCAGCGCCTCCAGCTTCGCGCAGCCCGCGAACGCCCGCGCGCCGATGGTGGTCACGGAATCGAACAGATCCACGTTTTGCAGGGCGCTGTCCATGAAGGCCTCCGCGCCGATGGTCGTAAACGCATCGTTGTGCGAAACGGAGAAATATTCGATGGTCTGGCTGCCCTTGAACACGCCGTCGCCCAGCCCGACGACCGGCTCCTTGGAAACCGTGAGGTGGGGATGGATGCGCGTCTTTGTACCGGTATACTGGGTCAGCATGCGGTTTTCGTACTGATACGATCCCTTTTCGGGGGACGAGGCCGTCGGGTCCTGCGCGCGCCAGACGCGGCATGTCAGCCCCAGCGCGTCCACATACGCCTGCCACTGCTGCATCTGCTGCCTGGTGCCGCGGTCGCTCAGGTCGATATCCGCCAGATAATCGCAGCCCTCAAAGACGTTTTCGCCCAGCGCAGGCGGGGTCTCGCTGTTCAAAACGACGTATTGAATGTTGTAATCGCCCTTGAACGCATTGGAACCAATCGCTTCGAGCGTCGAGGGCAGATAGAGGTCGCCCATGTTGGCGCAGGCTTCAAACGCGCTGTCGCCGATGGTCTTCAATCCCTCGGGCAGCTCCAGCGCGTCGGTCACGCCGATGGCATAGAAGGCGTAAGCGCCGATATGCTCCACGCTCGGCAATTCCAGCACGTTGCTGCGGTAGGCGTTGTAGAACGCATAATCCCCGATGCTCTTCAGCGTGGAGGGGAACACGACGCGCGCCAGCGTTTCGCAGTTGTAAAATGCGTTGTCGCCGATGGTTTCCAGCCCCTCGGGCAGCTCCGCCAGCGCGATATAGGTGTGCTGCGCAAATGCCTTGGGGCCGATGGCCTTCACCGCCGCGCCGCCGATGGTCTCGGGGATGGCGAGGTAGGTGGCGAAGCCGTTGTAGCTGGTGATGGTGCCGGTCGCGGGATCAAATTCGAAATCCTCCTCCGCGAAGCCGTTGTTTTCCACGACCACGGCGTTTTTGCCGCTGGGCTGGACGGGCACCTCAATCCCGGCGCGTTCAAACGCCTCCGTGTACGCCTCCAGCTCGTCATCCGGAACATAGGCCACCGCGTCCTCCGCGATGAGGCTGAAACATCCCTTGTCGATCAGCGGGCAGACGCCCTCGAAGGTGATCTTCCGCAGCGCGTCACAGAAACGGAACGAGTTCTCGCCGATATAGCGCACGCCCGCGGGAATGGTGACTTCCTCAAGCGATGTGCAGCTGAAAAAATTCATTCGGTTGATGACGACCAGGCTCTGAGGCAGGGTGACGCTCGTCATGTTTTCGCACCCCGCGACGGCGTTGCTCCTCAGCTCAAGCACCGTTTCCGGCAGCGTCAGCGAGGTGATCGCCTCCGAGCCGAACACGCTGACGCCGATCACGTCCACCGTGTAGCCGTCGATCTCGGCGGGCACAGTCACGTCGCCGCCCGCGCCGTTGTAGCCGCGGAGTATGGCGTAGTTCAGGTCGTAATTCCAATCGGTGGATTCTGCCGCCGCCCAGACGCAGACCGTCAGCGTCAGCAGCGCGAGAGCCAGACACAGCCATTTTTTCATGGATTGATTCCTCCGTTTCTGTTTTCTATGTTTCACCAATATCCAATTTTGTCCGCGTCGATTTCATATTCACGCATCAACGCTTCAAAAAATGCTTGAATAGCGCCCTTCTTTTCATAATAGCCGTCGGGAAAGCTGTTTGTGCCGACAGCGTCGATCCCGCTCCCGTCTTCAAACGCAACATTCAGCGAGAAGCTTTCGCCGTCCAGCACGGTGCTGTCCTCCTGCCGACAGCCGTCCCACGCCGCCAGATCCAATTCGTCCAGCAGCGCGGAAAACGCCGCCAGCTCCGCATCGGTCACGGGCAGCACGAAGGTATAGGCAAGATACAGCTCGATGGCAGCGAGGCGGCCCCGCTTCGTTTCCCCGATCTGATAGCTGCGCATCTGATCGACGGACATGCCCGAGCAGGAAAACGCGAAGGTTTTCACCGTCGGCATGTCTACGTGTGGCGCGGCTCCGGCAAAGCGCGGGCACAGGCACAGCGCCAGCGCGGCGAGAAAGCCCGTAAGCGTCCATTTCCATCGTCTTTTCATGGCGTCGTCCCCTTTCTTACAGCGCATCCATCGCGGCGACCAGATAAGCGGGGGTTACGGAAGCATAGAGAAATGCGTCGATGCGGCGATCCTGCCGGGCGCAGACGACCTGACGCGCCAGCTCCGGGTCGCTGTTTTCGTCGCAGAGCAGCGCGAACTTGCACCCCGGAATCTTCGCGCTCAGGCGGTCGATCAGGCTCAGGCGGCTTTCCAGCGTATACGCGCTCAGGCGGCTGACCTCCATCAGCAGGATATCCGCCGGCATGGCAGCGCACAGGGAGAGCGCGTCGCCCGTCCGTCCGGGCAGAATCTGCTCCACCCGAAACTCCCGCGTTTCCGTCAGCGCGTGGGCAATCGCCTCCGACAGAAGCGTATTCTGCATGCTGACCACGATGTTCTTCATGTTACTTCCCCCTTGCATACTCAGTGTATCAGAAAAACGCGCATCGCGCATCCACCGTTTGGCTATTTTTTAACATCAAAAAAGCTGTCAAGCTCAATCCCAATCGTTCAAGAATTAAAAACGAAGCATTTTCAGAATATGGGGCTTTGCCCCATCGCCCCACCAAAGGGCTTTCCGA
>ERZ824488.1409-NODE-1409-length-26515-cov-25.417082_pt1 | contig 26515 bp, 27 predicted proteins | sample MGYA00519936_ERZ824488 | MGnify/ENA primary metagenome ERZ824488 (study PRJEB31778, sample SAMEA3449153) | human gut metagenome | biome: human gut; feature: human-associated habitat; material: faeces | place: United Kingdom | collected 2010/2012 ... | reverse complement strand
ACATGGATATGACCTGGGAATTCCTCTTAGTACACTGGAATACTGTATCGGGCAATCAATGAAAGAAGATAGACCAATCTTCAACTATGTCACAATAATGAGAAAACACGCTGATAAAGCAATCAGGGAAATACTTGACAACTTGAAAAATGAATAATCACATATAAAATAAATCACTAAGAATTTGCATAATAACCAAATGCTTATTATCTTTGTAGTGTCAAATAAGAGTTCTTAATTTTAATGTTTAACTGATGAAAGATGAAGAAAAAAAGATAACAGTTAGAGTTAGTCCTGAACTTTATAAAAAGTTTAAGATAAAACTTTTAGAAAATGAACGGACGATGAAAGAAGTTGTAACAGAATTCATAATTAAATATGTTGATGAAAGCAAATAAAAAGATACCCTACCGCCCTAGGAAAGCATAGGATATCTTAAACAAATGGAGACTTAATCAAAATCTCTATTTACATTATAACAGTCTCCAAGATAAAAAACAATTGGAGGATTAGAGTATGAAAGATTTAATACCAGTAAAATTTAATGAGGAAGTAGTTATAACTACTAAAATGTTGGCTGAAGTATATGAATGTGAAGAAGCAAATATAAGTAATAATTTTAAACGCAACGAAGACAAATTTATTGAAGGTAAACACTATTACAAGTTACAAGGTAAGGAACTAAAAGAATTTAAGACGAATCATCTAAATGATGACCCGTCAATGTTGAGAATAAATTGTTTATATTTGTGGACTAAAAGAGGTGCTAGTAGACATTGTAAAATGTTAGGAACTGATAAAGCATGGGAAATGTTCGATACATTAGAAGAAAATTATTTTAATCCAAAACCACAATTAACAAAACACGACCAAGCAATATTAAATATAATCAATTCAAGAACAGATATAGAACAAGCCATAGCAATCAAAGATTTTGAAAAAGTAGTAACTGAACCACTACACGATGAAATAAAAGTATTAAAACCTAAAGCACATTATACAGATATAATTTTACAAAATAAAGGATTAATCAAAGTAACATCAATAGCAAAAGATTATGGAATGTCTGCTCAAGAGTTCAATAAATTACTTTGCGATTTTAAAATACAATATAGATTAGGTAATCAATGGTTTTTATATAAAAAATATCAAAATAAGGGATATACTCATTCTGAAACAGTAAATTACAAACATAAAGACGGAAGAGATGATGTAAGCATTATTACTAAATGGACTCAAAAGGGAAGATTATTCTTGTATGAGTTTTTAAAAGAAAAAGATATTTTACCTATAATAGAAAAAGACTTAGACTTAATAAGATAAATAGGATTAATATAATAAAGTAGGCTACTCTTTTGAGTAGTCTATGAGGAGGATGATTAATAATTGTTTTATGCTTATGACGATTTAAAAAATAGAATCAATATAAAAGATGCTGTTGAAGGAAATAACTATTATTGTCCTTGTTGCCACGGAAAATTAATACTAAAGAAAGGAATAGTGAATCAATGGCATTTTGCTCATAAAACAAAAGTTAATTGCGATGACTGGTATGAAATGAGTGAGTGGCACAAGTATTGGCAAGAACATTTTCCTGAACAATTTAGAGAAATTGTCTTAAATGAAGAAGGCGAGAAACATAGAGCTGATATAAAAGTAGGGAATTTAGTCATAGAGTTTCAAAAATCTCCTTTGAAATCTCAGGATTTTATCGAAAGAAGTACATTTTATAGTAAAAATAATAATTTAGTTTGGGTATTTAATGTTATGGATAAAGAAATAAGAGATATAACAAAATATCCGAAAAATCCATATGAAAAACTTTATGAGTGGAAATGGGCTTATAAGTTTGGTAACCTTCATATCCCTTCAAATGTCGATTTATTTTTCCAAATTGGAGAAAATACAATAGTAGCTCATATGAGGAATAAATACAATAAAGGATTTAAGTATTTTATAGGTATTCCATTTTCAAAATACGATTTTATGGAACTTTTAAGGGATAAATATAAAAAATCTAAAAAACTAAGAAAAGAGAAAAAAGTATTTGAAGTATCGTATGATAAATTTCATAAGTTTGCACGAGAGAATGGATATGAATAACAAAGAGGAAATTGTCTAATAAAATAGAATTCTAAAATATAAATTATTAAGGGGGATGTTATTTATGAATAAAAAATTAATAAGCATTTTAACATCAGGGATATTAGCAGTAAGTATGGTAGGTTGTAGTAATAATATAAATAAGAATAAAACAATATTTAAATATTTTCTCAATAAATTTGCAATTTTTAATTTCTCATCAGTAAATAAATCACTTGATGTTTTCACATTCTTAGTTAGTTTCATAAAATAAACACATACTACAATTATAGAAATCAAAATAGTTAATTTATAAACAGATGGAATTATTAATTTAAACCATAGCACTTCTTTAGTAGAATTATTTTCTAATACATTATTTAAAAAAGAAGCATCAGAATAACTATTTATACCAACTAAATATGAAGTAACTGCAACATCATTTAATATGTCTTGCTTAGTACCAGTATTTATTTTTAAAAATGAATAAGTTCCTAAAAATACTATTGCTAATATAAAAAAAGAAGATAAAATTACAAAAAACCAAGAAAATAATGTTGTATCTAACATCCAATTTTTTAATTGTTTTTCTTCTTTATTCTTTATTTGTTTTTTCACACTAACTCAAACCTCCTTTCGCTAGTTTAATAATAACATAACATTTATCAATAGTAAATATTATATTTTTAAGCAAAATAAAAAGTCTTAAATATAATACTAAGACTTTTACTTTATACTTCAATTTCTCTATATCTTTTAACACCATAATGATTAAGAATCAGTACTAATACAATCATTAAAATTATTAATCCAACCAAACATAAAATCAACATATTATTTATACTTACTTTTATATAACCAAACAATGTAGCTAGACATAAAGCACCTATTATAATTGCAATAACCATTCCACTTAATACAGATATCATTGAACTAATACTTTGTTTAACAACTTCCGTATCACTTGTTGCATCCATCTTAGGATATTTTAAATTAATAACTAAACCTAACAATGATGAAATAGTTGGTGCTACTAAACTAACTAAAATAATTAAAATATAATCTATTATTTCTAATTTAAAATTAATAAAGAAAATAACATCACATATTAACACAACCGGAATAATTAATAAATTACTAAATATAACTTTAGATAATAATATTTTTTTAGTATCTATCGGTAAACTCTTCGAAATATTAAAAGTTTTTCCTTCAATAGATATACTTGATGAAGTAATACTTGTCATAAATGAAAGAACTAAAACTATTAAGAAAAATACCTTAGGAGCCATACTATAAAGCCAGTTTATATCTAATCCCGGTATTTCTCCACTTAAAATATATTCGATTGTTTTTTCAAAATTAGTGCATAATCCAATAGTTGCTATAACCATAAGAACTAGTCCGAAGAAAGTATTAAAAACATAAACAGTTGATGAAAAATATCTTTTAATATCCTTAACAACTAAAGCCTTCATTATCTTCTTTTGATCATATTTATACTCTTTACTTTTACTATAACTATTAGACCTAGATTTATTAATAACCATAAAATATGATTTATTTAAAATATAAACAAACAATAAAATTGGTAATAAATTTATAATTAAATAAACTATTAAATTTAAGATATTAAAATTATTAACTAAACTAATATATGCACCAATTGGATAATAAATTTTAGTTATAATATCGTTTATACTAGATGCATTACTTGCTATATTCTCTATTAATCCTTCACTATTATTTGAAAAATAAAGAATTACAAAAAACATTATAAATATACTAATAATTTGTACTAATTTTTTAGCTTTAAACTTAATCGAAAATCTCTTAATCAAATATCCAATCAAACTAGAGAGCACAATTGGAATAATTGGTACCATTAGGATCATAATTAATGTTACAATATAAAATAAATAATTTACTTTAATAAAATAAACATATACAAGAATAGCTGGTAGCGTAAATAATAGACCATATATTAACTCATATAAATACATTTTAAGGAATCTAATAAATATTAAAATTCCTTTACTTATTGGTAATGACATTAACAAATCATTATCTTTAGCTTCAAATAAAATATTTTGTGATTTATAAATACCTTGCATAAATACAAATATAGTAGGTATAACAAGTGCCAATCCTAACATTAAATAAGTTAAATTAACTTTTTGCAAATTATCAGCAAGCATATAATAATATGTTCCAAAAGATATCATTAATATTATACATAAAAAGGTAAATAAAAATATCTTAGAAAATTTATTCCCATTATTTTTAAATTTAAATAAATCCATATCTTGTGAACATACTGCCTTAATTAAAGAAAATAACTTTTTCATTAGTTCTCACCTAATTCTAGAAATACTTCTTCTAATGATTCATCTCCCATTATTTCTTTCATCTTACCAACTTTAACTATTTTTCCTTTTTTAATAATCGCAACACGATCACATAATTTTTCCGCAACATCCAATATATGAGTTGAAAAGAAAATACACTTTCCTTCCTTACACATTCCTTTCATAATATTTTTCATATCAAATACTGCCTTAGGATCAAGACCTACAAAAGGCTCATCCATAATTAATACTTTTGGATCATGACTTAAAGCGGCAATAAGCGCAATCTTTTGTTTCATACCATGAGAATAAGTCGATATATCATTATTTAATTTATCTTCTATTTCAAACATCTTAGCATATTTAATTATATCATTCATTCTAACATCACTAGGAGTTTCATACATGTCACAAATAAAGTTAATAAAATCAATCGCCTTCATATTCTCATATAAATCTGGATTATCAGGAACATATGAAATCTCTTTTTTAGCGTTTACGGCATCTTTAACTATTGACTTTCCATTAATAAATATTTCTCCACTATCAAAATTGTTTATTCCTACTATTGATTTAATTGTCGTTGTTTTACCTGCTCCATTATGACCAATAAATGCAAAAATCTCCCCATCATTAACTTTTAAACTAATATTATCAACTACTTTTACCCCATTATAACTTTTTGTTAAATTTTTAATCTCAATCATTATTCATCCATCCTCTAACAAAATATCTTATATTTTCATCATAGCCATGATATAGATCATAATATTTTCCAAAATAATTACTATCAATATCTCCCGACCAAACATATTTAGAATATTTAAAATCATCAATAACAATTAATTTACTATCTAAATTATCCTTAATATAGTTATCTCTTTCTATTTCACACTTATAATTCTCTATATTCATATACAAAAGCAAAATATATATAATAGCAACTATAACTTTAAGCCAAACATAATCTTTAATTACCACATTATTATAATCTAAAATTCTGAATAATAAAATTATTTGTAAAACATAAGGTAAAAAAAATAATCTACTTCCAATTGGTTGAATAAACACTAAAGGTAATATCACACTTACCATAAGCAAAATTATTTCCCATATACTTTTTTCAAACTTACATGCCATATATATTAAATAAAAATAATTTATTAAATACAAGATATCAATTACAAACATAAAGTAAATATTAAATTTAAATAAACATCCTATAATTATCAAAATTGTTAATAAATAAAAACTTATTAACACTTTAATATTTTTTATCTTTTTCTTTAAATACAAGTAAGAAAATACAAACATAGTAAAACCATTTAACAGAATATTGCTATTAATTAATAAATTAAACATTTGAATAAATAAATTATTTTTTATAGTTTTAATTAAAGATCTACTACTTTGCGGTATATATCGATCATTTATAGTAGTGCCAAATAGTAAATTTAAATAACTTGGATGGATAAACATCATAACTGCACCAACTATGCTACCAATAAACATAATTATTAAATTAATATTAACTTTTTTATTTTTAATAAAATATATCAAATTACAAACAAACAAAACCATTAATGTTCCTACTGTAATATTTTCAACAACTAATGAATTAAGTAAAGTAGCAATAAATAACCCAATCTTTTCATACCATTTACTATTATTTTTTTTATAATACTTCTTAACTAAATAATATACACTAATAAAAAGGAATGTACTTATCATATAATTACTGGATCCACTACCCCATATTATAACTTGCGTAAACTTATTAACAGGCATTAAAAGTATTAATAATAAGAATATCAACCCTGAAATTTTTTCATGTTTATCAATAATATATATTAATAAAGTACTAATAATAGAAATCACTAATGCTTTAATTAAATGGTTATGAGATATAAAAATTGCAATAAAATTTCCCAACCATCTTCCATTTAAAAATAAATCATTATATATTTCTTTAATAGTACTAAAACTTAAACTTTTACTACCCCAATAAAAATCATCACATGAAAATGGAAAGAAAAAAGATAACAAAAGTAACAAACAAAATAGTATTATATATTTTTTATATTTCTTTAAAAAATTCATTTACCATCACTACAAATATAGTATCATACTAATAATTATACATAAACCATAAATTAATCAACTTTATAAATATTATTTAATCATTTTAATAAATTAAAAATCAGTTAAATAAACTAGGTTTAAAAATTTTTAACATTTCTAGCGATTTTCCATTGACGAACATATGTTTTATGTATATAATATTAACTACAAACCAAAAATAGTTGATTTATTAAAACTATATTTTGGAATGTAACATAATAAATATATACAATAAAGGAGGCAAATTATGAAAAATGAAATTGTATTATTTAAAAATCAAAATGTAAAACTTGAGGTTAATATGAAAGATGAAACTGTATGGTTATCACTAGACCAAATGGCTAAATTATTTGGAAGAGATAGAACGGTAATTACCAGACATATTAATAATATTTTTAATGATAAAGAGTTAGAGAAAAAAGAGGTATGTGCAAAATTTGCACACACCACTCAACATGGCGCATTAACAAACAAATTTCAAACTAGAGAATTAGATTACTATAATCTTGATATGATAATAAGTGTTGGTTATCGTGTTAAAAGTCAAAATGGTATTATTTTTAGAAAATGGGCAACTAAAATTCTAAAAGAATATATGATTAAAGGTTATTCTGTTAATCAAAAAAGATTAGAATATCTTGAAAAAACTGTTAAATTAATAGATATTGCTGGAAGAATAGATACCAAATTAAAAGGAAATGAAGCTCAAGAAATAATTAAAGTAATAAATAATTATTCTAACGCTTTAGATCTTCTAGATGATTATGATCATAAAAGAATTATTAAACCAAATGGAACTAAAGATAATAAACAAATCACTTATGAAGATTGTTTAAATATTATTACTAAACTTAGATTTAGTAATGATAGTGATTTATTTGCCCTTGAAAGAAATCAAGGATTAAAAGAAATTATTGGAACTATATATCAATCATTTGATGGTAAAGATTTATATCCTACTATAGAAGAAAAAGCTGCTAATTTTCTATATTTAATTATTAAAAATCATGTTTTTATTGATGGAAACAAAAGAATTGCAGCTACTCTATTTATATATTTTCTTGAATTTTATAATATTTTATATATTGAAAATAAACAAATTATAGATAATAATACTCTTGTTGCAATTACACTATTAATAGCTGAATCCAATGCAAAAGAAAAGAATATATTAACTGATTTAGTAATGAATTTTTTAAATAATTAATACAATCAAAAAAGGGATATAACTCCCTTTAAATTTCTTTAATATTTTTAATATCAATTACTTCACTAATACTAGTATTCTTATTTCCTACTAAATAAACAGTTACCAAACTATTATCATAATCTGTAATTCCAATTTTATTAAATAAACTTTGTAAATCATTTTCACTTAAACTATCTATTGCAATTAATTTATAACTATCATCCAATATTTTACTTAACTTAACATAATCTAAAATATTTTTATAATTATAACTATTTGAAACTAATACAACTTTTTTCTTATTTTTCCCTTTATATATAGTTAAAAATTCTTTAACATTAATAAAATATTTTTCATCAAAGTTCAATTTATACAGTTCATTATATTCTTGCTCACTTAGCCCATTATCGCTCATAAATTTATATTCATAAGCAAGTTCTTCACTTTTATAAAGAGTTTTCTCTTCTCCATTAATAGTTGCAACTAATTTATTTTCATCAAATGTTGCAATATATAATTTATTGTTTTTAATACTACAGTCAAGTTTAATCACATTAGATGAATTATTATATTTATAAGTATTACAATTTTGATATCTTTCCTCATCATTATTTTTATTCTTAAAACTGAATTTATTATTTTCTAAATTAAGAACATATACATCATTGTTTTCAATTAAATACCAATCATGTCCAGCTAACATTTCGCTAGGTATATCACTAAAATCATAAATTAAGATAGCTCCTACAAACAGCACGGCCAATATTAATATAAAAATAAAACCTTTTTTCATTACTACTCCCTCCATATTATCTAAGTATAAAATATAATAATACGATTATACTTAAAACAATACGATAATATCCAAATACTTTAAAATCATTCTTTTTAATATATTTTAACAAATATTTAATTGCAATTAAAGACACTATAAACGCTGTAATCATTCCAACTAATAATATAATTATTTCACTACTCGTAAAAGCAAAACCAAATTTAACTAATTTAAGAAGTGATGCTCCTGCCATAACAGGTACCGCCATATAAAAAGTAAAATTAGTAATAGTTGTTCTATCTAATCCTAAAGTCAAACCTCCAACAATTGTTGCTCCACTTCTACTTGTTCCCGGAATTATAGATAAAACTTGAAATAAACCAACTTTAAATGCATTTAAAAATGATACTTCTTTTATTGTATTTTTCTTTTTATGATTCTCAACAATTATAAATAAAACACCATAAACAAATAATGTTATAGCAACAGTCCATGGATTATAAAAATGTTCATCTATCCAATCATCAAATAACAAACCAACTATTGCACAAGGAATGCATCCTACTAATATTTTTCCCCATAAAATAAAAGTATTCTTAGTATCTTCTTTGGTTTTATTAAATCCCCATGGAAATAAATCTTTAAAATAAATAACAACAACAGCCATTATAGCACCAAGTTGAATAACTACCTCAAACATTTTCCAAAATTCACTTGATACATCTAATTTAATAAATTCATTAGCTAATATCATGTGTCCAGTACTACTTATTGGAAGCCATTCAGTAATTCCTTCAATTATACCTATAATAATTGTTTTTATAATATTTAAGAACATTATTTATCCTTCTTTCTTTGGATTTTATATAAAATTTTTAATTGTAATCTATATGGTAAAAATCTAGAAAAGAATATTCCCAATTTCATCATAGTGCCAGGAATAATTATCATTTTTCCCTTTAAAGTTTTATCAATTCCATATTTAGCAACATACTCGCTACTTAAACTACTCGTATTAAACCCTCCACCAGCAACTTTATTAAAATTTGTATTAACCGGTCCTGGACATAGTGCACTAATAGTTACATTAGATTTTTTTATTCGTAATTCTTCATTAATTGCCATAGTAAGTTTAAGAACATAATTTTTAGTAGCATAATAAGTATTTAAATAAGGTCCGGCAAAAAATCCCGCTGATGATGCAACATTAAGAATCTTACCTTTATTATATTTAACCATATCCCTTAAAAACAACTTAGTTAAAATATGTAATGCCTTAATATTAACATCTATCATTTCCAATTCTTTATCTAAATCAGTTTCATCAAAAAAACCAAATAATCCAAAACCTGCATTATTTACAAGTAAATCAATTTTTTCTCCTTTTACTTTTTCATACAATTTATAAACATTAGCATCAATCGATAAATCATAATCATATATTGCTTTTGCGTTTTTACAAACATTTGCAACTTCCTGTAATCTTTCTTTATTTCTTCCTACTAAAAACACCTCATATCCTAGACTATCAAGATATTTAGCCATATCTCTACCTATCCCTGATGATGCTCCCGTTATTAATGCTTTCATAATAATTTTCCTTTCTTAGTTAATACAATAATTAGTATAAGTAATGTACTGCCCCATAAGAATCCTCCTATAACATCAGAGGTATAATGAACACCTAAGTAAATTCTGCTAATTCCAATTAGTAAAATTAAGAACAATACCATTATTAATATTATTATTTTAACACTTTTATTTAAATTACTTCTATATAATAAATATGTTAAAAATCCATAAAAAACAGTTGCCATCATTGAATGCCCAGATGGAAAACTAAAATTACTTTCCGTTATTAACCAATTAATTTTATCAGGTCTATCTCTTCTTATAATATTTTTAATTATTAAATTAACTACTGAAGAAACAAGTGTTACTAATATTATTAATAAATATGATTTATCCTTTTTAATCAAAGTTAATAAAATTGATATTATACACATTAAAGCTATAAATTTAATACTACATAAAAAAGTTATTATCTTAAAAAAGTAGGTATTAAATTCACTTTTAAATGAAATAATAAAATCATATATTTTAATATCCATATTACTAAATACATTAAAATAAACCAAAAAAGTCCAAATTAATGATATAACAAAAAATATAATTAACAAATATTTATCTTTTTTCTTCATAATTTAAATTATATAACAAGAAAATAAAAATATCTATAAATTAGTATAATTCTTGACACACTCCGCTATTTGGTTTATAAAAACAATGTTTTTTATAACTTCCTGCAAAAGGTTGTTCATACCAATTAGTTTTGCATGTATTTTTTCCCGGAGCATAAAACCATAAAGCATGCGTTGCCGGGTAATAATATTCTCCTTTTAAACATCTTTCAGCTAATTGTTTTTCTTTTGTTGTTGCTGATCCAACATACAACGTACTATTAACTCCACTAAAACCTCCTGGATTTTGATTAACTACTCCACTTATACTTCTAATATTTTTAAATGTATAACAAGTTGCTATAGCCCTATTAACGATTACATTCCCGACCATCAGCATTCCCAAATTACCTTCAGCAAGTGCTTCTGCTCTCATAAGTCTTGCCATCATATCAAGTTCCTTACTAGTATAATTAATTAACATAATAACCACCATTTTATTATATGTTTTAACAACAAAAATATTGAAATAATCTAATTTTATGCTATAATTAATTCATACACACAGGGGTGTGGTATAATGGTAGCATAGGAGTCTCCAAAACTTTTGATGGGAGTTCGATTCTCTCCACCCCTGCCAATTTTTGTACATAAAGACGATATTAAATAATTTATTTCTTAATATCGTCTTTTTAATTAACTTAAAAAAGATACTACTTAACGTAAATATCTCATTTGTTATACATAAGTTTATATTTGTGTATTGTTAATTCTTTTTTTGTTTTATCATACCTCTTTTAAATATCTATAATTAATTTCATTTGACATAACAACCACTTTAATATATAATAACTAATCAAGAAAAAGGGGGTTATTATGGAAGAACAATTAAATGAATTAAATGAAATTATAGAATTAATTAATCAAAATATTGAGAAAGTAAATAATGTTGAATATGGTAGTGATTATTATTATATTAATCATACCTTTAAAGAAAAAGAAAAAAAGAATTTTGAAATAAAACAAAAAGAAGATATTGAATTAAATCAAATAGATACAGCATTATCAAAATTAGAATATTCTAAACAAAGAACAAATAACTCTGAAAGATTAAAAAGTTTAGAAAAAATAATAAACTTTTATACAACAAGAAGAGATTTAATAAACACTAATAGAAGCAATAGATTAAAAGAATTAGAACTTTTAAAACAAAAAAGAAAAGAAATACTAGAAGATGAAAAATATTTTTATCAAACTAAACAATTAGTTATTGATATCCTTAATTCATTTATTTATAGTATTAATTTAAATAATTCTTATTATGTTTTAGCAAACTACAGTAATTACAATAAATTTACCGCCTTTGTTGATAATAAATTACCTATTCACCCAAGAGTCTTAGAATATTTTAAATCATTAGGAGCAACAATAATGTATGAAAGTTGTATCTTCTTTGAATCAAATTTAGAAACATTAATAAAATTATTAACCACCAAAAATATTGAATGGATTTTAATAATAAATCCTAACTTTAAATTAGAATCAAAATTAAATCAAAAGAAAAAGAACTAATCGTTCTATCTTCTAGACATTCCTACACGAACATTATCTAGTTCATCCATAGACATTTCATCAGAATCTTTACCTAAAGCTTCTAAAGCTTCTTTTTCTTTTTTTAATTTTTCAATTTGTTGTCTTCTATACAAGTTTTCATTACTTAATGTAGCATTCTCACCTATTTCATGAGAAACACCAGCAACAACACTATCTAAAGTTTCTAAATCTAATTCTTCGTTCATTTTTTCCTCCATCTATTTTAATTATACATAGAAAATAGCTATTCTCCATATTTCATCTCTAAAATAGACACTTGATTTACATTTTAAAAGATTACCAAATCAGTAATCTTTATTTATTATATTTATATTTTTCATATAATTTTTTAAATCTATTATAATGAACGATTTCTCTTTGTCTTAAGAATAATAAAATATTTATTAATTCTGAATCTTCAGCAATATCTATTAAATGTTCATAAGTTGCCCTTGCTTTTTCCTCAGCAGCCATATCTTCCGCTAAATCAGCAACTGCATCTCCGATTGATGCAAAATAACTAACTGTAAATGGCACTCCATTTGAATTAATTGGATAAATACCATAACCATTCTCAACATAATTACTAGTTAGTCCATTTGCTTCTAGTTCCTCTTTTGTAGCACCATCTAATAATTGATGAACCATTACACAAATCATTTCCGCATGACCAAACTCTTCAGTTGCAATATCATTTAAAAGTGCTCTTCCCTCATCAGTTGGCATTGAAAACTTTTGACTAAAATATCTTAAAGCTGCTCCTAACTCACCATTTGCTCCACCATATTGAGTAATTAAATATTTAGCCATCTTAATATCTTTTTTCTTTAAATTAATTGGAAAAGGAAGCATCTTTTTATACTTAAACATTCTTATTATCTCCTTCCCAAGGCCATTTACCACTATACCAAGTATATCTACCTTTTAAATCATCACTTAAATCTAAAACCTCATATTTCTCCTCATAATCTTTAACTAATACCTTTAATCTTTCATTATATACCTTAAATAAATCATATAATTTCTTATTATTAGGTTCTAAATCAAGTTTTAAATTTAAATCATCAATAGCAAAGCAATATTCTCTAATCTTTAAAAGCATAGCATCTTTTTCACAAGTAGGTTTAATCTTATAAGGTTTATAATTTTTATATGGCACATATTCATCTAAAAACAAATTACCTAAAACAAGACCTTCATCAGGATTAAGAACATCGTCTCTATCTAAATTAAAATAGTTCTTTAAAAAATCTTCATTCTCTAAATTAAATAACATACTAACCTCCTAAAATAGTCTATGTTTATTATTAAAAATGGTTATATTAATTTAATTTAGACCATAATAAAAAAGAGGTACAATTATGATATTATTATGTCTTAAAATATTTGCTGCCAGAATTATAGATGTTACATTAGGAACAGTTAAAACTTTTTATATATTTAAAGAAAAAAGAATTACGTCTTTTATTATATCTTTCTTTGAACTAATCATCTGGTTTTATGCAGCTAGAACTGCTTTATCTATGGAAATAAATTCAATATTTATTCCAATATCATACGCTTTAGGATATGCAACCGGCACTTATATCGGTACATTTATTTCTTCAAAATATATTAAAGGACATCTAACTGTAAATGTTATATCAAATAAAATAACTAAAGATAAAATTAGAGAGTTTAAAGAGAAAAATTTTGGTATTACATCAATTAAAACCGAAGATAATAAACACTTACTTATTATTGAAATTGAAAAATCAAGATTAAATGAACTAAAAGAGACTATCTCTAAAATAGATGATAGTTCCTTTATTATAGTAAACGATACAAGAATAGTTCAAAATGGTTATATTAAATAACTATACATAATCTTTACTTCCTATTAAATATTTTCTTAATAAATCAAAAGGAATAACTGTAAAAGCAAGTCCTAAACATATTAATAATTCTTTTAAAGTTAACCCATACGTTCTAAATAAACTACCACCATAATATATAAAATATATCTGAATTATACCAACAATTAAGAAGACAAACATAAATACTTTATTTCCAAGTATATTAGAAAACAAATTTAACTTACTTGTTCTTGCATTAAATGCATTAAATATTCCAATAAACACAAATAAAGTAAAGAACGCTGTTAAGAAATATTTATTATCAACATCATATCTTATTAACTCTTTAAATACCGGTAACTTTAAAAATAAAATACATAATAAACTAGAATATAATCCAGTTATTAATATTTCTCCATACATATATTTATTAATTATATGTTCATTTTTACTTTTAGGTTTTTCTCTCATATATATTTTATTTGGATTATCATAAGCAAACGCTAAGGATGCCAAAGAATCCATTATCATATTTATCCACAACATCTGCATTACAGTCACTGGTGTACTTATTCCTATAAAAGGTCCAATAATTGATAAACTCATTGCACATATATTAACAGTTAACTGAAAAATAATAAATTTTCTAATATTTTTAAAAATAGTTCTACCAAATAAAATAGCCATACTTATTGAACATATATTATCATCAAGAATAACAATATCAGCAGCTTCCTTAGCAACATCTGCTCCACTTCCCATAGCAAAACCAACATCACATTTTTTTAAAGCAGCTGCATCATTAATTCCATCACCAGTCATACCAACAACTAAATTTAATTCTTTAAATATTCTAACTAACCTACTCTTATCAGTAGGTTTTGCTCGTGCTACTATTTTAAGCCTATTTGCTAGGGCTTTTAATTCATCATCACTCATAAGACTTAAATCAGAACTAGTTAGACAAACATCACCATCTTTATATAAATCTAGTTCTCTTCCAATATACATAGCTGTATCTAATGAATCACCAGTTACAACTATTAAATTTACTCCCGCACTCTTAATTAATTTAACACCTTCAATAGCGTCTTTTCTAACTTCATCTTTTAGAAGTATACATCCTAAATAAATTAAATCATCAGATACTTTTCCCCTATAAGCAAGAGCAATAACCCTATATCCCTTATTCATATAATTAGAAATTATCCCATTTATTCTATTTTTATCTATCAATTCTTTCTTATCAAAATAACTATATTTACATTTAGGAATAATTACATCAGGAGCACCTTTATAATAAACATATTCACTAGTTTCTACACTAGAATACTTTTTATCACTACTAAACATTTCTTTTTTAAGAATTTTTTCACTAGGTTTAAAAGAAAAAAATCTCATTAAAGCTTTATCTGTCGAATTACCATTAATAATATTATTTTCACTTAATAAAGCCTCATTATTAAGAACGCAACTATTACCAATTAACTTATAATATTCTTTATACTTTGTTATTTCAACTTCATCATTAAATAATTTATTATAAGGATTTACTAGGCCATATACTGATAACTTTCCATTAGTTAACGTCCCTGTTTTATCCGAAAGAAGTACATTTAAAGATCCTGCAGTTTCAATTCCCACCATCTTTTTAACTAAAACATTCTTTTTAATCATTTTCTTCATATTAGTTGAAAGAACCAATGCAACCATTAACGGTAATCCTTCTGGAACTGACACAACAATAATAGTAACAGCCAAAGTAGTAGCATAAATAACATGATTTATTAATTGAGGAATATTGCTAATAGACTTTAACATAAGACTAGGATTAAATTTATTAGCAATTACAATAACTGAAAATAAATAAGAAAAAAATACTAAAAAGGCACCAATATAACCAATTGTACTAATTATTTTTGCTAAATGAGTTAATCTTTTCTTTAAAGGACTACTTTCATTTTCTTCATTAAGTTCCATAGTTATTGCACCATGCATTGTCGCTGCACCAACATTTGTAACTTTCATTATCGCTTCACCATTAGTAACAATAGTTCCTTTAAAGATTTTACCGTTTAACTTCTTCTGAATATCCTTACTTTCTCCACTAATACTAGATTCATCAAGAGATATTTCACCATCAATTATTGTACCATCAGCTGGAACATAGTCTCCACTTATTAAATAAATAATATCACCTACAACTATATCACCTATTTTAGTAATATATAAATTATTATTTCTTTTAACTTTGCATTTTTTAACATTATTTTCTTTAAATAATCTATTAAATGCTTTATTTGAACCATATTCACTAATCGTACTTATTAAAGTTGCAAAAAATATTGCAATAAATATCCCAAGTGTTTCAAACCAACTTTCATCCGCAAATAAGAACACTAACTTAATAGCCAGCACTATTAAAAGTATTCTTATCATTGGATCCCCTAAAGATTCTAATAATAACTTAAAAAACGTATTTTTATTTTTAACAACTACTTCATTACTACCATATTTTTCTCTACTTTTAACTACTTCTTCATTGCTTAGTCCAGTCATTATTTCCTCCAATTAAATATATGAAGAAAAAATATAATAATAACAAAAAAAAATACAAAATATTCTACAATATCTTGTATCCTATACTAATATTTTTTATTCAACATGGCTTCGAATAATTACTATACCAGAACTTCCATTCTGATACCTATTTCCATAATTTGCACCCTTGCCACCATTACCTGTATTATCTACATTAGCTGTTGATGTATTTGAAGCAGCACCATTTCCACCAGAAGAATATAAATTGCCTGATTCTTCACCAAATTCCCTTGTTGAACCAGTTTCTCCGTTTGGTCCAGGAACCTCTCTTTGTCCTTTTCTAGCAGTATATGATGTAGAAGCAGCATTTCCGTTATATCCATCAGTGCCACCAAGTGGGTTATTATTAGTTGAACCAGAACCACTTGCTCCACCAGAGCCTCCATTTCCACCAACATTTTTATATGCACCTTTTCCACCAGCTGCTTTATAGCCAAATGCCGAGCTTTCAGCTCCAGCAGCATGAACCGTGCTACCACCAGAACCTATTACAATTTGATATTCCGTTTCACTTAGTACATTAATTGCTCTAATGGTATTAGTGTAACCGCCACCACCACCAGCTCCATAATAACTACTTTCAGCCCAACCGGCTCCAGCTCCACCGCCTCCAACTAAGAAGACATCTAGCGTAGGAACTTCTTCCGGAAATGTTAATGTGCCACTTGTTAAAAATTTAATTTTCCAATCTAAAGTATCAGCATTAACAGTTTCGTATTTACCAGTATAAGTAAAAACAGGCATTCCTTGTAAATATGTAAAATTAACTATAATTTTATCCGCAAAACCTTCAACAACAGTTTTCCATTTATTCGTATCTCTATTACAAGTTATATATGAATTTGTTAGTTCCACTTCTGAACCATCAACAATACCTACTAATTTCGCAACATAATTGCAAGAAGTAGGATATGTAGAAGATTTAATTCCATCAACATAAGCAACAACTTCTGTATTAACATCACCAACATGAATTCTACTAAACATATCCATTAATGTTAATTCATTCCAACCATACCCAGCATTTAAATCTAACAAAATATAATAATCAGTAGAAGTTTTATTTATTGACATCAAGCCAACCAATGAAGGATTAGTACTACCACCTACAATAGTTCCACTTGCACTACTAGTGTTCTTTTTATTTAAACCAATTTGTACTCCATCTGGAACATCATCATAATAACTTGTACAATTTACATCCGTACATATTTTATAAATAACTTCATAATTGACATCAACCGAGTTTAAACTTAAAATATTAACATTAAATACCTCTGAACTATTAGCAGCCAGTTTTAATACCCTATCATCTGATTCACCTGAATTAGTAGTTAAACTAAATGATAAATCATTAATTTTAATATTAGCAACTACATTTGAACTATTCTTATTAAAAAATGATAAAGAATATCCAATAATTGATATAAACAATAACATTATTGTAACAATTAATATATATTTATATTTTTTATTAAAATTTATCGTTTTTAATACATTTATAAAATTTTTATTCAAGTAACTTCACTCCCATTCTATCAAAATTATTTTTTGGTTTCCCTTATCAAACAAACATTTATATTTTATAAATAAATTTGCGAATGCTCACTTGACAGATAAATTTGTATGAGAAAAATGATTATTTAAATGAATCACACCAGTATCTTTAAGCAATTCACCTACTTCTTCTTTTGTAGCAATAGCTAAATTATCATTTTTGTATCTTAAATCTTCAGTTATTTCTTTACCAAACCAATTTGGCACTTCGAAATTATTAGCATCTTCTAGACTGTTAAATTCTACTTCTACAACCAATAATCCTTCTAAATCTTCTAAATATTTATCAACCTCCGCAACATATTTTCCGATAGGAATTCTATATCTACATTTAACAATAGTTCTTCCTATTTTATATTCAATAAGCTTATTATAAATATCTTCAGTTATTTCTTTTTCACTCTCTTCTCTAACTAAAGTTCCTTCTCCCTTTTGATTATAATAATATTTATTATCAACTTTTCTAACTCTTGAAACTGGTCTAAATCCTATATAAGATTGATATATTACCGAATAATCATAACCATCAATATTACTATTCTTGTCTAATAAAAATTTTCTCTCAATTTCCATATGACTATTCTTATCTAACTTTTCATAGCTATAACTTATTTCATAAACCTCACTAACACCATCAAATCTGGGAATTAATTTATTTATAACCACATTAAATTTATTTTGTGCTCTTAAAGTTTCATAAGCCTTATTTATCGCTTCATCTTCACTTTTTGCTCTAATACTTATCTTTTCATAACTTATCATAATTTTTCCAATACTCCCATAATAGGCGGAACCATTTGTTTTTTACGAGATATTACTCCCATTAATTTTTCGCCCTCTTTAATATCACTTAATTCATATGCATCATTTAAATACTCTTTAGCACCATCATTGAATAACAAATAAGAATTATTTTCTAAAATATCTGTTACAAATAAACAAGCTACTTTATAATCATTATTATCTGCTATATGATTAAGTTCATCTACATATTCATTTAATCTATCACTATATTCTTTAAAATCAGTTGTAAATACTTGACCAATTCCAAATTTAACTTCTCCAGTAACATATGATTTAAAATCCTTATAAACTATTTCATTAATAGTTAAACCATCATTAGAAACACCACTCTTAAGTAATTCTTTACCATATTTATATAAATCAACTTCAGCAATATTTGCTAAATCCTTAGCCACTTGTTTATCTAACTCAGTAGTGGTAGGACTTGCAAGCAACAATGTATCACTTATAATTCCACTAAGCATTAACCCTGCAATATCACTAGGTATTTCAATATTATTTTCTTTATACAATGTATAAATTATTGTATTAACAGAACCTACACTCATATTTCTAAAATTAATTGGTAACAACGTACTAATCTTACCTATATTATGATGATCAACAATTTCTAAAATATCTGCTTCATTTAACCCATCCGCACTTTGACTAGGTTCATTATGATCAACTAAAATAACTTTCTTTCTTGTAATTAAATTAGTATCTATTAATCTAAGCATTCCATCACAATATCCCTTTGAATTAACAATTGGATAATTAGTATGTTTAAGTTTATTAGATATTTCAACAAAATCAGTTAAATAATCATTAGGACCAAAACATACAGCCGAACTAGATCTCTTAATAGTTTTAATCGGATTAGCAAGCGTAATTAATCTACTAGTTTTAAATGTATCATAAGGAGTAACAATTACATTAACTTTATTAAATCTAATTAAATCAATTTCTTCTTTAGTTAACTCTTTATTAGCAACTACTATTATTAATCTAGCTTTATGTTTAACAGCATCTTCAATAATAGAATCTCTTCCACATATCAAGATTGTATCTTCATAAATATTTATAAAATCAGAAAACTGAGCAAAAGGTAGTGCAACTGCTAAAACATTACCACTTATAAAATCATCAAATTTATAATAACTAGAAGCATTAAGAACATCTACAATATCCATAAACTTAGCATTTATCTCATTAGTATCACCTTTAATTAATTCATTAGCAAGCTCTTTTAATGATACATAACCAACAAACTTCTTATGATCATCTACTAAAGGAATACCAGTAATTCCATGTTCATTAAAAGTATTATAAACATTAAATATTGAATCATTCTGATTAGCATAATAATTTTTATTATATTTAATATCTTTAAGTTCAACTTTAACATCATTTAAATATTTAGGTACTTCAAAACCAAATCTATTTAAAGCATATATAGTTTCTTTATTTACTTCACTTAAGATTCTAGCCTCTGCATTAATTCCTAGTTTTCTCTTTAAATAAGCAAAACTTATTGCACCTGCAACTGAATCAGTATCTGGTTTCTTATGACCAAAAATATATACTTTTTCCATACGTTCCTCCTAATATATTCTAATTATACACTAATTAAATCTAAAAATATAGTTATTATGTGTTATAATTTATTTAGAAGGTGGTATGTGATATGGCAAAATACAAACTAAAAAAGAAAGTTAAAAATAACCTAATAAAATTATTTATAATAGTGATTCTATTAATTGTAGGAATAATTTTAATTAAAGATTATAAATATAAACAAACTTATGAATATAAATTATTAAATTTAAACTACTCTAAAGAAGAAATAAAAGTATTATTAGATAATTTAAATAGTGACAAAATTGATGAACTACTAACTAAAGAATATAATAAAGATATTGTAAGTATAATTAATGAAAAATATTACTTATCTAAAAACTTAGATAGATATCTAAATTATTTAAGTGCTAACCCAACTCTAAGTCATAGTGATGTTGTATCTTTAGTTAATGTTAATAGAGATAATAAATTTTATGAAAATACTACTGCAACTGATTTAACAAATTATAATGAAATGTTAGTAAATAAATATCATCTATTAAATAAAGACTTTCAAGCAAATGATATTGTAAGTGTATCAAGTACTTATGGATATGCCAATAATAGTTTAAATAAAGAAGCCTATGAAGCATTCAAACAATTAGCAAATGATGCTAAAAAAGAAGGACATACTATCGTAATTTTATCTTCTTATCGTACTTATGAATATCAAGAAAAATTATGGAATCGTGATAAAGATGATGATTATGTAGCAAGACCAGGCTCTTCTGAACACATAACTGGTTTAGCAATTGATGTATCTGATTTTAATGATAAAAATGATAGTTTTAAAGATACTGAAAGTTATACATGGATGATAAATAATTGCTATAAATACGGATTTATCTTAAGATATCCTGAAAACAAAGAAAACATTACTGGTTATAGTTATGAAGCATGGCATTATAGATATGTTGGTACTAGCCTAGCAACTAAGATTTATAATGAAGGCATCACATTTGATGAATATTATGCTTATTATATGGAAAAATAGAGGTAACATGAACAACTTTGGCGAAATAATAAAAGACATACGTAAAAAAAATAATTTAACTCAAAAAGAACTAGCTGATAAATTATATGTAACTTATCAAGCAGTTTCAAAATGGGAAAATAACAAAAGCATTCCTGATATTTCAATCTTACAAAATATTTCTAAAATGTTTAATATTGATTTAAATTATTTAACAAGCACTAAAAAAAGAAATAATACTATATACTTTATTTTAATAATTATTTTCTTAATTTTATCTTTAACAATAACAATTTTAATAACTAAAAATCATACTCATGACTTTGAAATGCGTTCTATTGAAACAACTTGTAATGATTTTAATTTATCAGGAACAATTGCTTATAATAAAGATAAAACAGCAATATTTATATCTGAAATAGATTACTGTGGTTTAAATAAAGATCAAATCTATGATACAATAACAAGTACTTTATATCAAAATGAAAACAATAAAGAAAAAATTATTATAACTAATAAAGAAAAAAATAATTTATCATTAAATGATTATTTAAAAGACTTAACTTATCATGTTGATAATTATAAATCTACATGTTTAGACTATAATAAAAATGAATTATATATCAAAATCGAATTACAAAAGAAAAATGAATCTACTATAACTTATACTATTCCTTTAAAAATAAATGATACTTGCAATTAATAATAACTTAGTATAATATATACTCAAAAATTCAATATAATTATGGAGGAATTTATGTTCAAATTAATATCTAAATATAAACCTGCCGGAGATCAGCCTGTTGCTATTGATAAATTAGTTAAAGGAATAAATGAAGGCAAAAAAAGTCAAGTTTTATTAGGCGCAACAGGTACTGGTAAAACTTTTATGATTGCTAATGTAATTGAAAGAACAAATAAACCCACTTTAATTTTAGCTCACAACAAGACATTAGCAGGCCAACTTTATAGTGAGTTTAAAGAATTGTTTCCTGAAAATCATGTTGAATACTTCGTATCTTACTACGACTACTATCAACCAGAAGCATATGTTCCCCAAACTGATACTTATATTGAAAAAGATTCTAGTATTAATGATGAAATTGATGAATTACGTCATGGTGCTACTTCAAGTTTAATTAATTATAGAGATACTATAGTTGTTGCTTCTGTATCATGTATTTATGGTATTGGTGAAAAAGAAGAATATAAAAATAATATGTTAATTTTAAAACAAGGTGATAATGTTGGAAGAAACTTTATTATCGATCGATTAGTTTCTATGACCTATGAACGAAATCAAATAGATTTTCATCGTGGTACTTTTAGAGTTAATGGTGATATCATTGATGTCATACCTGCTAACGAAAGAAAAAATGGTATTCGTATTGAATTATTTGGTAATGAGGTAGATCATATTTGTGAATTTGATACTTTAACCGGAAATATTATAAAAGTACTTAAAAATATAACAATATTCCCTGCTTCTCACTTTGTTACAGGTGAAAAAAAATTAAAAGAAGCTATTAAAAGAATTGAAGAAGAAAAAGATAAACAAATTAAATTCTTTAAAGAAAAAGGAAAACTTATCGAAGCTCAACGTATTAAAGAACGCTGTGAATATGACATTGAAATGTTAAAAGAGACTGGATTTTGTCATGGTATTGAAAACTATTCAAGACATCTTGCATTAAGAGATGCAGGTGAAACACCATCAACTTTAATTGATTTCTTTCCTGATGATTTTCTTTTAGTAGTTGATGAATCTCATGTTACACTACCTCAAGTTAGAGCAATGTATAATGGCGATAGAATGCGTAAACAAACACTAGTTGATTATGGTTTTAGGTTACCAAGTGCACTAGACAACAGACCATTAAAATTTGAAGAATTTGAACAAAAAATTAATCAAGCTATCTATATTTCTGCAACGCCTGGTGATTATGAACTATCTCTAACTAATAATGAAGTTGTTGAAAGCATTATTAGACCTACCGGACTGCTAGATCCAACCATTGAAGTTAAACCAACCAAAAACCAAATCGATGATTTAATCAATGAAATAAATATAAGAGTTCAAAAGAATGAAAGAGTTTTAATTACTACTTTAACCATTAAAATGGCTGAAGAATTAACAAACTATTTAAAAAGTTTAAATATGAAAGTTGCATACCTTCATAGCGAAGTTAAAACATTTGAAAGATTAAAAATAATTAGAGATTTACGTTTAGGAAAATATGATACATTAGTAGGAATAAACTTACTAAGAGAAGGATTAGATATTCCAGAGGTTAGTTTAATCGCTATTATGGATGCAGACAAACAAGGCTTCCTAAGAAGTGAACGTAGTTTAATTCAAACAATAGGTAGAGCTGCACGTAACCAGAATGGTCATGTCATAATGTATGCTGATTCAATATCTGAATCTATGGATAAAGCTATAACTGAAACTCAAAGAAGACGTAAAATTCAAGAAGAATTTAATAAAGAACATGGAATCACTCCTAAAACTGTTCAAAAAGAAGTTAGAGACCTTATTTCAAATGAAATCAAAGAAGATACTGGTACTAAAAAGGCCAGTAAAAAAGATTTACAAACAATTGAAAATGAAATGCGTAAAGCGGCTAAAGAACTTGATTTTGAAAAAGCAATGCAACTTAGAGATATCTTATTCGAATTAAAAGCCAACGAAAAAAGCTAGAATAAACATTCTAGCTTTTTTATTTTCTTACCCATTTAGCAATAAGTACTATATTTGAATTAACAGGTGTATTAAATTCATATAATTCACCATCTAAATACCAACCAGCAAATACATAACCTTCTCTAACAGGATCTACAGGTTTTCCAACTATACTATATTTACTAACATAAACAGTAGTAACATCAGATCCCATATTTCTATTAAAGATTACAGCAAATTTTGCTTGTGTAGTTGTTGTTGTAGTCGTAGGTTTTACTGTTGTAGTAACCTTCTTAGCAGTTGTTGTAGTTTTTTTAGTAGTAGTCGTAGTTGTTGTAGTTGTTGTATTATCTTCACAATTATCAATACATCCTAAATAACTATATGAAGTATTCTTCTCTTCACCGCATATTAATGTAGTTTCGAGTTCATAACCTTTTGATTTTTTTATAATCTTAATATAACTATCATCTTCATTACAAGTATTTTTACCTACTTTCAAAGTATCAATTTTATTATTTGAAACTAAATCCTTTAATGAAACCTTAATAGTATCTCCAACATCCTTAGGTAAATTATCTTTATCAAAATAACCATTTCCAACATCTTTAAGTTTAGTTAGGTTATTCTTAAATTCAGTACTATAATTATCTTTCTTTTTACCTAATGGAAAAATCCATAATATAATTACTAACACTATTAATATAATCAGTATTTTAATAATTAATCCTTTCCAATTAAATTTTTTCTTTTCATTACTTTCATACATAAGTCATTCCCCCATAACTTGTAAGTTATAATAACACTATATTATTCAATTGTCAATTTTAATTTTTATATACCATCAACACAATAATTCCTAATCCATTCTTTAATATTAGTCATATCATTTGTTTCATAATAATTAATTAATAATACAAAATACTCACCAATTTTTTCTATTGGAATAGCTATAATTCCCTGTCCACATCTTATCATTTCTTTATTAGCAACTAAATTTGCCACTCTTTTATTTCCATCTAAAAACATTTGACTTCTTTGAATCCAACAAAATAAACTAATACATCTATCTAGATCATTTGATATTGACATTATATCTTTTAATTCATTTTCATAATTACATTCAATTGGTAATTTAGGTCTCCAAGAAGTTCCAGTTACACCTACACCTTTATCTCTGAAATCTCCAAGTGGGAAAATATTTTGACCTTTACAAACTTGAAAATGTATTTTTTTAATATAATCAATCGTTAATTCTTCATCTATTGTATTTAAAACATATTCCCAAGCATCTTTTAATCCCTTAAGTTTTAACATATCATCTATTGATATATTTCCCGTATTAACATTATTCATAAAAGAATAAGTATCAGCAAAAGTAACTGCTATTCCTTCTAAATTTGCACTTTTATAAATATTGTCTATTAATTTTCTTTTAGCAAAAAATATATTATCATCTTTAGTCATATTAAATTTATTTTTCACAATAATCACCCTTGTTTCTTAAACATTATAAACTATATTTTACATATTTTCTAGTTATATAAATAAATAAAAAATTGTTAGTATATAATTAATTCTAAAACTAACAATTTTTAAATTTAGTAACACAAACAAAATAGAATAGTGTTTCATATTAACAGCTTCCTCTTTTAGAATAACAACATCCAGCACTTACTGTGCCACCATAACCATAACATTCTTGTTTAGGAGTCCACCATGGGGTATATCCATCACTTTTATAGTTTTTCTTACATTCTGCATCATTACTACCAGGGCCTAAGTATACATTGCACCATCCATCCGATGAACCTCCTGATCCTCCGCACGCTTTGCCTGTCGGATAACCTTCCCCAGTTAACTCATTGTAGTAACAAGATGATCCATCTCTTGCATCATAAGGATATCGGAAAATCTGATCACCCCAGCAATCATTAGCATTTACACAAAAATTTATACACTTTTCAACGACTACTAGTTCAGAACATCTTGTATAACATTCTTGAATTTTACAAGATATAGATGTTGGTTCATCAGGACATTTATGACTTGAATATTTAGCATCTACATAATGATTTATAATATTTCCTTCTCCACATGTTTCAGAACATGATGTTGACTTTAATGTTTTATTAACACAATATTCATACCATTGTGCAGTAAGTGTTACATCAT
>ERZ824488.1400-NODE-1400-length-26679-cov-10.369216_pt1 | contig 26679 bp, 13 predicted proteins | sample MGYA00519936_ERZ824488 | MGnify/ENA primary metagenome ERZ824488 (study PRJEB31778, sample SAMEA3449153) | human gut metagenome | biome: human gut; feature: human-associated habitat; material: faeces | place: United Kingdom | collected 2010/2012 ... | reverse complement strand
TTGTATACGGGCTTACCGACCGCGTGCGCCTGCTTATGCGCGAGCACAGAATGACTACGGCTGAACTTGCGCGGCGGGTGCGAATGCCGAGGGCGACGGTGACGCATATTCTTGCTATGGAGCGGACGCCGTCCGTGAAGTTCATATCCCGCGCGGCGAGAGTGCTCGGGACAACGACGGATTTCCTTATCGAGGGACGGGAATAAAGAAAGAGCAGAACTGAACGTTCTGCTCTTTCTTTGTTATTTGGTTGAAATTAAATCAAGTCAATATATCCAGTTCCGTCGAATACGACTTCACGTTTATCATCGTCAGCGGTTAAGACGCTACACCGTGCAAGATAGTCGAATTGACCGTATTCGTAATTGTTTGTGTCGTCTTCTTTTTTGCATTTTTCAATTTCAAGAATGGCTTCTTCAATAGAGTTACAGGGAGAGATAAGTCCCACACCCTCGGGACCGTACACGCCGAACAGGAAAGTATGTTTTTCGTCGCGTCCTTTCTCAATGCGCGGAATTATCTTGCCTTTCAAGGATATGTATTCGGTGATCTGTTTTACGTTTTTTTCAAGAATATCTTTTTTCATAGTTTTTATCTTCTCCTTATTTGCTTTGGTAATGTAGCGGTCTATTGCCTCTTCTATGATGTCTTTGATTCGGTCGTTTCGTTCCGTGCAGAGCGCCCGAAATTCTGCGGCTTTGTTTTTATCTATGCGAATGGATATGTTTGCGTAACGTTCGCGCTTGTATGCGTTGATATATTCTTTCTGGTTGAATGCCATGTTCGTCACCCTATGCGATAACGACGTGTTCGCCGTTGTCGAACTCTTTGTGCGCCTTGATATATGCGTCCGCTTCCGCGTAAGAATCGAAAGTTGCGAGTGTCTGCATGTCGTCGTTGTCAACGTCAAACTTCGCGAAAGGACAGGCTTCCGCATCCATGTCGATTGCGCCGATTGCGTCGCCGTCTTCGTCCGTCTCGAACTCTTCTTTGACGAGCCAATATTCGTGGACGGAGAAGAATGCTCCCGCAGCGCCGCTGTTTTCGCGGACGGAAGATTTTTTTGAATTAAGAACTTTCAGTCCTGATTCCCATGTTTCGAACTCTTGCAGCACAGGAAGATCAATATCATCGAACGAGGTGCAACCTCTTTTGAGGTCAAACGGGTTTTTGATTTCGTTGTAGACTTCTGTCAGATAGATTCGCGTTGTCATTTCTTTATCTCCTTTTGTTTTTAGGGGCTTTCTCGTCCCCTTGCAAATATATTATATCACATTGGCACGCCAATGTCAAGAGAAAAGATAAAATAAATATTGAACAAATTGTGAACTGTTAAAAAGTGTTCCCCGATGATACACTTTTTTTATTAAAGTGGGGGTGCAGGATAGGCAAGCGGCGGCATTTTTGACGGGTTTTCCGTTTGCCGCCTTGTCGGGGTAAAGAACACACGGTACTTTTTCAAAGGGGCGGGCTGCCCGTGTGATGCGGTTTCGGGTTTTGCACGGTTTGACAGGCTGTGCGGGTCATATTATCACCTTCCTTTAAGCGTCGATAGTAAGCTTGTCGGCGCGTTCGCTGAGGCGGCACGGTTTTTTCCGATTTTTCCGTGTCGCCCGAAGCGGGCAAGGCGGCAATTTCGCGCGGCGTATAGGTATCTTTCGCAAAGAAGAGTAAACGAATGAATCTATGCCGAACGCTATGCGTACCAAGAGCAAAGAAAAGAAAAAAAAGAAATCTGCGGCTTGAAGAGAAAACCGAAACAATAGAGAGGGAAAAGCCCGGAAACAGCAAATTAAAAACGGCAAAATGCTTTTATTTTTATATATAAATACAGCGAGGAAAGGAGTTTGAACGAAGTTTGCGAGGACGAAAAACGTCAATGGCGACGGTAGTCGCGGTTATGGTTGCGTATGCTTCCGAACCTGATAATATGTCTGCGGTTGCAAGGCTGGCGGGTGTTCCCGAGAGCACTTGCAGGAACATTGTGAAAAAGTACAAAAATGACGAAAAGTTTGCGAAACTTCGCGAGGATTCCGCGCGCGCGATGACGGAAAAAATCGACGACGTAATGAACCTTGCGTATCAGAACCTGTTCCGCGAGCTTTCGGAGCAGTTTATGCGAGATGAAAAAGAGAAAAAAGAGGTTACGTTATCGGACCTGACAAGGACTTTCGGAATCTTGCTTGACAAGAAAGCGGCTATCGAGAGAGAAAATAAAGGTCTCGGAGCGGAGCAGATAAATGTAACGTTCAATGACTACGGTTAATAACCGCGCGCAGGATTGAATACGCCGCGCGAAATTGCCGCCTTGCGGCACGCGCATGGCTGTTCGCAGAAAATGTAAACGTTTTCTGCGAGGACGGAAAAGGAGATGAAGAGACAGGCGGAAGAGGGGCGAATGACATGAATGTCAATATTGACAAGCGCGTATTCAATCGCGTTTATCTGCCGCTTTTGGACTGTCGGACACGTTATCTTGTGCTTTACGGCGGCGCGGGAAGCGGGAAAAGCGTATTTGTCGTTCAACGTTTTCTTGTCCGTCTGATGACGGAGCCTATATGCAACCTGCTTGTAGTGCGTCAGGTTGCGGACACCAACCGAAATTCAACCTTTGCGCTGTTCAAGCAGATTATATCGAGGTGGGGGCTTGACCGCCTTTTTCGCATATCCGAGGGCGAGATGAAGATAACGTGCGCGAATAACTCCAACACGGTTATTTTCAAAGGTCTTGACGACCCCGAAAAGATAAAGTCCATAACGTTCCCGTCTGGCGAACTGACGGATGTATGGGTAGAAGAAGCGTCAGAGATCTCGGAGAAGAGTTTTAACCAGCTTGATATACGTCTGCGCGGCGGCAAAAGCCGAAAACAAATTGTGCTTTCATTCAACCCGATAACCGTTTCGCATTGGCTTAAAAAGCGTTTTGTGGACAACAAGACCGACGCGATGACGGTTGTTAAGACGACATACAAGGATAACGATTTTATCGAGGACGAGTACCGCAAACTGCTTGAAAGTTATAAGGACAGCGACCCATACTATTATGACGTTTACTGTCTTGGACAATGGGGCGTAGTTGGTTACAGCGTTTTCAACGCGCGGAATTTGCAGGCGCGGTTGTCCTTGCTGTCAAGTCCTTTCCGTACAGGCTCGTTTTCGTATGCTTACGACGGTTCTGGCATATCAAACGCGACGTTCGAAAGCGATGATAACGGCTTTGTGAAAATATATCGCGATGTCCGGGCGGGTGTGCCGTATGTTATCGGGGCGGACACGGCGGGCGAGGGCAGCGACTTTTATGTGGCGCAGGTGCTCGACAACACAAGCGGCGAACAGGTTGCCGTTTTGCGACTGCAATACGGCGAGGACGATTTTGTGCGTCAGCTGTATTGTCTCGGCAAATATTATAATTATGCGCTTATCGGCGTGGAATCGAATTTTAATACATACATCATCAAGGAACTTGAACGGCTCGGCTACGAAAAGCAATATGTGCGTGAGCGCGAAGACAGTTTTACGCACGGAATAGTGCAGTCTTACGGATTTAAGACGACGCAGCTGACGCGTCCCGTCATTATTTCAATGCTTGCGAAAGTTGCGAATGAGCGCGTCGAACTTTTTAACGACGCAAAGACGATAGAAGAAATGCTGACGTTCGTTCGCAATGAGAAAGGGCGTCCCGAAGCAATGGAGGGAGAACACGACGACTGCGTTATGTCGCTTGCCATTGCGCATTATATCAGACCGCAGCAGAGTTTTGAGAGAGAAGAAAAGGACGTCGGCAAAAAAATAAAATGGACGGCGGATATGCTCGAAGATTATGAGAACGGAAGCGCCGAAGACCGTGCGGCGATGGTTGAAAAGTGGGGCAAACCGTAATGCGGAAAAAATTTGTTTGCGGCGGCGGGCGGAAATAAGTATTGTTCGAGATTTGAAAATCCCAAACGTTTGGGAATTTGAGGGAGAAAAACGGATATGACGGACGAAAACAAAGATAAATTGTGGATGTGGCAGGAGCGGTTCAGACGCGCTGCCGATGTTTACCGAGACGCGACGGCGGGCATAGAGAGACGCAACGCGATATACGGCGGCACGACTGCCGTGTATGACAGCCGCGGCAATGTGACGAAAGCGGAAGCGCCATACGGGCGAAATCTGACGTTTGAACTTATCGAAACGCAGATAGACACGTCCATTCCCGCGCCAAAGGTCATTGCGCCGACCGACGACGAGAAAAAACAGAACCGCGCGAGAATGCTCGAAGCGTTTTTGAATGCATGGAAAAAGGTCGTTGACCTGACAAAGCTTAACGATCTTGACGAACGTGTTGCGAAGATACACGGTTCGACCTTTCCGGTTGTCTTTTGGGACAACACGATAAAGACCGAAAACTATTGCGGACTGCCGAATGTGCGTCTGCTTCACCCGGACGATGTTGTGCCTCAGGCGGGTTTGTGCGACATTTCGGATATGGATTACATATTTGTCAAGTACACGGACACAAAGACAAATATCGAGAAGAAATACGGCGTTACGCTCGATGAGGACGCGACGACGGCGGAGGGATTCGAGACGCTCGGAAGCTCGGCGCAGGACAACCCCGAAGAAACGATAGTGCAGATAACGGCGTATTACATAAACGACAACGGCAAACTCGGCGTGTTTTCATGGGCGGCGGACACGGTGCTTGAAGACGTTGAGAGTTATTACATCCGACAGGGCAAAGTGTGTAAGAAATGCGGCAAGCCCGAATATGAAGCCGAAGACGGAACGTGCGTATGCGGTTGCCGTGAATTTGTGAAGCAAACGGAAGACTATGAAGTTATCGACGCGCCCGTTATTCTTTCGGACGGGAGCCGTATCGAAGCGCAGACGCCCGTTTTTGACGATGAGGGAAACCCCGAACAGGAAGTTGTTGACGTGGACGGGACAAGGATAGCAAAGGCGAAAACCGTACAGACGAAAATAAAATATTATGTTCCCGACCTTATGCCCGTTATAAACCGCAAAAACGTTTCCGTGTACGGCAAGTTTCTCGGAGACAACGACGTTGACGTTATATATCCGCAGCAGAAAGCGTACAACATTCTGTTTACGAAAATCATGGAAAAACTGCTCAAAGGCGGTTCGGTTCTCACTTTGCCGAAAGGTGTGAAGATTGAGACCTCCGACAGAGAAGATAAGTTGGTTTTTATTGACAATGTTGCTCAAATGCAGATGATAAACGCAATAACGCTCGAACCGTCGATACAGCAGGATCTGACGATGCTTGACATCATCTACAAGGACGCGCAGTCCACGCTCGGAGTAACGGACAGTTTTCAGGGCAAACAGGACAGCACGGCGACATCGGGCACGGCAAAACAGGCGTCCATATCGCAGGCGGCGGGACGCTTTTCGTCGAAGCGCGAAAACAAAAAGAGCGCTTATGTGCGGATATATACCGCGGTATTTCAGCTTATGCTCGCGTTTGCCGACGAGAGTATCGAGGTTCGGGGAGACGACGGCAGCGGCGGGCAGAAGACATACAAGTTCTCGCGCTATGACTTCCTTGATGTTGACCCCGTGACGGGTGAATACGTTTACGACGACGATTATATTATCGACATTGACAGCACGGCGGCGTACACGAATGACCGGCAGGCGATGTGGGAAGAGATACGAAACAACTTTGCGGCGGGTGCATACGGAAGCCCGCAAGACCCCGCGACGCTTCAAGTGTATTGGGAATCTCTTTCGGAACAGGGTTATCCCGGTGCGAAGAAGATCGCGGACAAGTTCGTGCAGATGCAGCAGGCACAGGCAGAACAGGCACAGGCGGCGCAGATGCAGGGCGGTGAACTTGCCGCGGACGGTACCGCATGGGGCACGGCAGATGAGACGGCGGACGGAGCGTATGACGCGGACGATGCAGAGACCGCGGCGCTTATACAGCAGGCACAGGGATTGTTATAATCGGGGGAATGTTAAAAATGCCCGGAACGCAAAAGACGGAAAATTTTTTCCTATTCCCCACGGGGAATGTTAAAAATGCCCGGACAGCAAAGAACCGAAAAGACATCAACGGCGGCAGCCGATGAAATAAAAAAAAAGGAGCAGACACAATGGATAACGAAAACATTAACATCGACGACGATGAACTCGAAATCAGGGAAGAGGAAGAAACGGAAGAAGATATCGAGGCTGTTATCGAAGACGATGACGAAGATGAAAGTGAGGACGCCGAACTTGACGAAGACGGGGACGGGGCGGAGACCGCAGACGAAGATGATGCAAATGAAGATCCTGCGGAGGACGGTGCCGCCTTAACGGAGGAACCTCGGCAACAGACTGACGCGGGAAATGAAAAGAAAACGGACGAAGCGGAAATCGAAAGGCTGAAAAGAGAACTCGCCGAAAAAGAAAAAATAATCGAGCAGAAAAACAAGGCTTTGAGATTTGTCGGTTATGACGAAAACAATTCGGAAGCGCTTGCTTCGGGCTTTGACGGAACGCAGCAGGAAAAAGGGGACGCGGCTCGATACGCCGCCGAATTTGCCCGCGAAAAGCGTCAGGCGGATTATGACCTTGTAGTAATGAAATATCCGTGGGCGGCGAACGAAGCAAAGAGTGTTGACGGTTTCGGCGAAAAGTTTATGCGCGTTATGCAGTACAATGAAGATAAAATGACCGCACTTGACGCGTTTGAGATTTCACACGCGCAGGAAATAAATGAGCACAGGCATAAGCAGACTGTCAGCGCGGACATCAGAGCGGCGGAAAGGAGAGCGGTCAGAAACATGAGCAACAAAGAACATCAGAAAGGCGTCGGCAAGTCGGGCGGCGGTAACGCCGTTACCATACCGAAGGCCGTGTATGAGCAGTACAGAGCGTTCAATCCGGACGTGACCGATAAGGAGATCGCCCGGCACTATCAAAGAGATAAAAAGAAGTAAAGGAGAACAGAAGATGGAATTTTTCAGAAGTCTCAAAGGCGCGAACCCCGCGCTGCGAAATTTGGGAGCCGCTGCGGTTGCAATCACTCGCGGCGCAGGCGTTTATCTTGACGAAGCAGGCGTTAAGCCCGCCGCGGGAGATAAAAAGCCCGAGGGTATCGCTTTGGCGACCGTTGCCGCAGGCGGCGAGGTGCTTGTCGAAGTTGTGTCCGAAGATGCGGAATACTACATCGAACCCGCAAGCGGTGTTACCGCGTCCGACATCAAACCGGGCAAGGCTTACACGCTTTCGACGGACGGCGTAACTTTGGCAAAGACTGCGGGAACGGCGGTCGTTGTCAACAGAGCGCTTGAAGACGGCTATATCGTATGCTTTAAGCACCCGACACCGGCGAGCTCAAACACTTAATGTAAAGGAGAGAGAAAAATGGCGGCAAATGTAATTTTTACCGAAGGTTCGGGACTTAATGACAGCGTGTTCGGCAAGTCTTACGAGCCTATCAAGATGCTTATCGAAAAGAAAGTCGAAGCATTTGAACAGCATAACTTCATCGACGACGTATTTTGCAAGGACACTTCAAAACACTTCGCCGAAAAGATTTCTTCGATGACCGCGATGGACGGTCCGACCCCCGTGGAAGAGGGCGGTACATATCCGGTTGTCGGAAATCAGGAGGGATACTCAAAGACCATCGAACACGTTGAATGGAAGAGTGCTTTCCAGATCACCGAAAAGGCGATGGAAGACGGACAGGTTCTCAACCTGCGCAAACAGCCGACGGGTTTCATAACGAGTTGGGAGAGAACGAAAGTTAATTTCGGCACAAAACTTCTGACCGAAGCGACCGCAACGGCAGTTACATACAGGGGCAGAAAGTTTGATACAGCTTCGGCGGACGGCGTTGCGCTGTTCGCGAAAGAGCACCCGTCCAAAACGAGCGCAAAACTCAAACAGTCGAATCTGTATTCCAATGCGTTTTCCGTTGACGCTTTGGGACTTGTTGAGACTGCGATGCAGAACGCAAAGGACGACGACGGAAACATACTTGACGTGACGCCCGATACCATAATCATTCCGAACGATGCGGCTCTGAAAAAGAGCGTTTTTGCGGCTATCGGCGCAGACAAAGACCCCGCGACATCGAACAACGGAATGAACTATCAGTTCGGCAGATGGACGGTTATTGTCAATCCGTATTGGCAGGCGGCGTCCGGAACAAGTCCGTGGATAGTTATGTCCTCTCGTTACAACAGGGACAACATCGGCGCGATATGGTTCGACAGAACCCCGCTTATCATCAAGTCCTATGTTGACGAAGCGACCGACAACAACATCTGGAAAGGTCGTCAGCGCTTCGGTGCGGGCTTCAACGATTGGCGCGCTTTTGCCATGTGCGGCGTAAGCGGCGGCACAACGTTGGCGTAAGCCGAACACAATTTGTATCAAGCCTTTTCGCAAGCGCATGACCGAGAGGCGCGGCGTAAGCGGCGAAAGGCGACGGAGTAAGCCACAAAAGGCGATGGCGTAAGATAAGATGTCGGCACGGCGAAGCGGGTTTGTGACACTGCCGCTCCGCTTTGCCGACAGGACGAAAGGAGTTTTTTGCTATGGCAAGTAACGGAAATTGTTCGCCGTATATCGGCAAGATAGGCAACAACGGAAATCAGAAAGTTGACGCGCCCATCAAGCCCGGCACATCGAACGGTCAAACCATAATACATAAAGGTGAAGATCTTCGTAACGGCGGCGGCAAATAATTATTATGTAATGCGGCGGCGGTCTTTACAACAGAGGCTGCCGCCTCTTTGGAAAGAGGAAAGAATATGACCTGGAAAGAACTGAAAAGAAGCGTTCGGATGAAGATAGACGAACCGAGCGAAGAAGTTTTTGAAAAAGAATATCTGCCGAAGATGTATGACGCGGCGAATCAGGCGATGCTGAAACTTGCGACGACGGTTGCGCAGAAAATAAAGATTGAGAGAATCAACGTCCGCAAACTGCCGAACATGGCGACGAATACGAAGTTTCGCAGAGAAGCAAGCGACATTGAAATGTCTTTTCCGTTCTTTCGGGGCATCACATTCGAGTGCGACGGGACGGGAACGTGCTATATCTCGCAGGACGGTGTTCCGCTCGAACAGGTGGACATGGAAAGCGACGGGCAATATATAAGATACACGGCAACCACGCCGCAGAGTACGGAAGACGACACCGTAGACGTGCTCTTTACGGGAGACCTTGCGTATTCGGTGCGCAATCTCGGCATATATCCGTATCTGTTTTCTGACGACGTGCCGCCCGCCGCGCCCGCACAGCGCTATGATATGAACAAAATAACCGATGACTTTTTGGCATTCGCGGAAAAACACCCCGTGCTTGTTGACGGAATACCCGTGAATACGGAGTTCTATTCCGTTCTGTCCGAAAGTGAAATCGCATTTGAGCGCGAGGGACTTTATGAAGTCTGCTATGTCGCTTATCCGCAGAGGATAACGGAGAATACTTCCGACGACGCAAAAATAGATATGCCCGACGATATGGTTCACCTTATGGCTTTCTATATAGCGTCCGAAATATATCTCGGAAACGACAAGTCTGTTTCCGTTATACTGCGGAATAAGTTTGACGCCGAACTTGCGCAATGCGTTCGTTCGAATCCGATACAAACGGAACTTGAAGACACGCACGGGTGGTTGGCGTAAGAGGTGAGCGGGAATGTACAATTACAGAGACTATGCGGAAACGGCTGTTCGCAGGCAAAGTGTTATAAAAGGGCTTGACCTGATGAACGAAGGCTCCGTTATGGACGAATCGCGTTCGCCGCTGCTTGTGAACGTGTGGAAAGATTACGGCGCGGACGGAGGCGTAAGTCTTTCGTCCCGTCCCGGAAGCCGAATAAAATTCACGATAGACACTTCGGCTGTAACGGTTGACGGTAAAAACATAATGAGCGGGCTTGTGCAGATGTCGGAGTTCGGCGGCGGATATGTTGTCCGCATGGGACAGGTTCTTTTTTGGTGGAAGTATACTGCGTCGGAGGCTTTTACAATATCAAACGGAAACGTTGTTCCGTCTTCCGGCGCTGTTGTTATTTCGCAGGAACTTACAGCGGAAAAAGCGGACAGAAACAATGTGCGTATGTCTGCGGTTATATACGACAACACTTTTTATTTCTTCGACAAAGGCACGAAGAAAATCATATATTTTTACATCGGCGAGGACGGGGTTCCCGTAGTCGGCACATTTTCGGGTTCATTGCCTGCCTCGGGTGCATATCCAGACGAGAACACGGCGCCGCTCGTGGGTATCAACGGCAACAGCAACGGGGGCTTTAACAGCAATATACCCTACAATATGATGTCTCGGTATTATACCGTTGAATATCTTGCGGAAGCGGAAACATTGAAATACCTGAATGCGGGAAGCGGCGTTTCCGCTGCCGTGTATCTGCTTTCGGCTTCGGGCGTGTGGACAAAACAGACGGCCGATGTGACGGTGGGCGCTGCCGGGATAGTTTTTGCCGAGGGAAAAGCGCCTGCCGCGGGAACGGAGTTTCGAGTGCTGTTCGATCGCGGTTCCTGCGAAAACGACACCGTTTTTGATATGCGGCGTTTTGTTGTTTTCGACGAGCGTGTTTTTGCGGCTGTATGCGACGGGCGGAAACAAAACCGCCTGTATTGGTCGAGAGCGGGCAACCCGCTTTACTGGGCGGACACGGATTATGTGACTGACAGCCACGGCGGCGCGGGTGTTAAGGATTTGCTTGCGTGCGGAAAGTACATTGTTGCGTTGAAACAGGATGTGCGGGGAGAGAGCGGAATATTTCTTCATTCTCCGCAGGACAACGAATCCGACCTGACGCCGAGAATATATCCGTCAATATACGGGCTTCACGATGTGGGCGCGTTCAACGAACTTTCGGCAGTCAATGTTGACGGTGAACCCGTGTTCCTTTCCGCAAGCGGGCTGAAAGCCATAGTGTCAACGGATCTGACGTCAACGGCATCGATACAGCACCGCAGTTCGATGGTGGACAGGTTGCTTTGCGCGGACATCAACAATACCGTGGGCAGCAGTATAGGCGCACCGAGAGTGTTCGGGTATCAGGGATATATATGCGTTTTTGCAAATTCGCGTATATGGCTTGCGGACACTCGGCAAAGATTCAGCAATGCGGGTACGAAGTCCACGGAATACGAGTGGTTCAAGTGGGACAATGTTGTGCCGTGGAAAAATATTTCGGGCGGCGCGTGGGCATCAAAGATGAGGGTGTACGATGTGTTCGAAGATGTTGACGACACACTTGCGCTGACCGTCAGAAGCGGAGATGTTTTTTATGTGTTCGCTTTTGATTCCTCGGACGGAACGGACGAGATGATAAATCCGTATAACGGGGTCAACAGATTTCCCGTGCTTGCCGTGGTTACGACGCGGTTTGAAAATTACGGCTATCCGAACTGCAAGAAAAAGCCGATACGCCGGCAGGGGTATGCGAAAATCGAGGGTGAGAATATCGAGGTTCACGCGAAAGCGGACGCGGAGTATACGGAACCGAGATTTGCCGTGCCGTTCGGGGTTCCGCACTCGGACGCGGATTTGGGACAGCGGGCGGTAAGCGAAGACTTAAAAGACGCCGAATTGCTGTATGACATTTATATTCCGCGCTTTACGGCGATGAGCGTTGCATACTCATCAACGAAGCCGATGAAGTTTTATTATGCGGTCAACGGTGCGATTATAAAGGAGGCAATGAAGTATCAATGGCATTGAATAACGGAGTTGTTAAAAACGCATACGGCAAGATGCCGTCAACAAAATATAAAAATGTTAAAGCATACCGGGACTCTTCTTTTGCGGGCGTTGATGAATGGTATTCAAAAGCGAGCGATATGTCTGCGTACAACGACATTGAAAAAGCATACGGGCAGCAGTTCGACGCGACGAAAGAGGGACTTGCGCTCCGCGGACAGGAAGCGAACGACGCATATATGTCGGGTAGGCGCAATGTGAATCTTGCATATCAGCCGTCCGCGAACAGGAACGGACGTCTCGGCGAAAGTATGGCGCGGCAGGGGCTTCGCGGTTCGGGGTACGAAGAGACCGTAAAGGCGGGCGCATTCAGGCAGAAGCAGCAGCAGCTGTCGTCGCTTGCTTCGGACTTGCAGAGCGCAAAGGCGCAACTTATCAATGAGTACAATACGGCGGTTGCGAACAACAACGAAAAGGTCGCAGCGCTCCGACTTGAAAAGATAAACAGGATAACGGACACTCTCGGCGCGCTGAACTCGAAATTGCAGAATATACGCGACCGTGTTGCGGACATGGATTATAACGAAAGATATTTTGCTTGGCAAAAATCGCAGAAATAAAAACGGAAAAGGGAGAAAAATGTCATGGCTGACGTAACGAAAGACACGAGGATTTTAACAGACGCGGAGTTTGACGACCTTTTGTCGCGTGCCGATGCGGCAATCGCGGAGATAGACCGCGCGACGGCGAAGGGCGGAGCATACGCCGATGCGCTTGCGGGCAAAGAAATAGGCGAGGGCAGAGCGCAGGGCGCGGAATTTAACAGGGGAGTTGAAACGGAAACGGCGAAGTCTGCGGGCAGAGCCGCTTCCGCGACAAGAGGCTTTGAAGCAAAACAGAGCGCCGACCGCGCGAAAAGGGCTATGGACGTTTCGGCGAAGAGTTCCAAGGCTTCCGTGGCGTTGACGAAAGCGAATGTTAAAAAGAACCGCGCACAGACGGCGGCAGACCTTGCGCAGACAGACTATTCGAACGCAGAACATGACGCATACAATAAAGTTACCGACGATTTAAGGGAACGTAAATTTGCGCTGACGAAAAGAAAAGCGGCGGCAAGCAAAAGCGGAACTGGCGGCGGAACGGCGACGGACGGAGTGACGCCCGAAAGAGGAAGTTATAACAACAACAGGGGGCAGATAACACCCCCGAAAAGTCTTGCAGACCGTGACCCGCTCGGGCTGCGTGAACAGAACGGGCAGTTTGTGACGGATAAGAACGGAAACAAGACGTGGAAACAGGACGAGACGGGACTGAAACATACGGCGAATACGAAAACGAGCGTTAGCCGTATTGACGACTTTGCGGACACGGTATTCCGGAATATGGCTCATACCGTTGACGCGAACGGAAATTATGTATACGACCTTGACTATATAAATGAAAACGTAAAGGGAAGCAGCATTCAGCGCAAGTGCATGAATGCTTATATGTCCGTACAAAACACCTATACGAACATTCTCGAAAACGGGCTTTCGGCGGCAAAGAGAAAAGACTATATCGAGGCAATGAAGAATGTCGGCGTGAACGAAGCGTATGCGACGGGACTTGTGGACGACCTCGGAAAGTATTATGCCGCGACCCTGAAAAAGAATATGACGGCACAGGCGCAGTTGGCGAAAGCTCTCGGTTTGGAACAGTCGCTCGACGTTCGCGGATATATAGCGACGGCGCTTGATGTGGGAGCGTATGACACGGACTTTGCGCTCGGGCTGATAGGGCAGAACGACGGGGATCATATTGTTTCCGTTTCTTTGTCCGGAATGCAAAAAATAGGAAAAGGGCTGCCCGCAGATCTTGCCGTGCAAAAACAGAATGCGGGAAACGGGGATTATATCGAGGTCGAGAAAAAGAATATAAATATTGATACGGCGACATCTGACGAAATATATGCTGCGGCGCAAAGAAGTGTGAATGATGCGGAAAAGGCATTTTTGCTCGGGGTGCTTGCGGACAGAGTTATAAACAAGGGCGAGAGCGACAGGCACGGAATATTGCAGGAACACGCCGCCGCGCTGCGTGAAAACGAAGAAAAAAAGGAACGGGCGAAAAACGCAAAAGAAAGTCGGGAAGAACTTGAAGCGTATGCAAAGGAGACATACGGAGAATATGCCGAACAATATATAAAGTTCGTTGAAAATCCGCAAGAGGCAGAAGCGTATATAGAAAATTTCTGTTCGGGAGATGTTGGAACATTTACAGGGCGAGAAAGCAAAGTCGGTAAATTTATATTAGATGGCATATCCGATAACACAGGTAGTTTTTTTCACGACTTTGCAGGGTTTGACGGACGAGTTACGGGAGACTTCATAGAAGACGGAAAGCACTCTTCGACACATAAGGGAAACAAGAATATTGAAATCGCCCTTGAAGCAATCAGATTCGTTGACCCTGAAAAAGGTTTTGAATTATATAACAAAATAGCAAGTGCGGCAAAACAAGCATACGACATCTATGAATACGCCGCAAAGAGATACAGAGAAGAGTATGCGAGAACCGACCACTTTGACAATACATATTATTTTGCAAACGATCTCGCCGTACATTACAGAGAACTTTATAACATTTGTGTAAATCGAAAAGAGCAGGCTTGGGTTTCTTGGAAACTTTCCCTTTTGGGGAACGACGGCGAACTTGCACAGGGGCTTGTGGATATATATACCGACGGCATATCTTACTGGGACACGGGAAAGATTACTGCGGCGGAGGCTGAAAAGTTTGACGTTGAAGTTCTTAAAGATGTTTTAACGAGAGTTTATGACAAACAGGGAAACGATATTTCGCGTGATACTCTTGATTCCGTGACACAAACGAAAGACGGTAAACCGTTATCAAAGTTTGAACAGGTAAAGGCGCTGCTTGACTTTGCCATGGACAAAGCCGCAGTATATGATGAATCGTTTGCCCAAAAGTATGCCGAAGCATACATCAAGCGTTATTTGCCGGGGCTGTCGGAAGAGACGGGCGGAGACGTGGCGTATGCGATAGAACTGCTCGGAGACCAGATAAAAGCGCAGAAGATGCAGGAAGCCATTCGCGAGGGCATGAATACGGACAACGGATTCGTAAATGCTCTTCTCGACCTCGGAGGACTTGTTCTTTCCGTGGGAACAAACATATTTGCTTCCATTCCCGCGTTCCTTGAATCGACGTTCAGCGGCGGCGGAGACCGTCCGAAAAATTATTACGGGACGTTCGGGCGCGTGTCTCTCGCGGGACAGCAGATGAGACAGGAAGCGATAGGCGACTTTTCCCGTCATGTGTCGGGAAATATCGGTGCCGCATTATTCGGCGAAGACGCAAGAGCGACGACGGAAGAATGGTCGAACGCAATTCTGTCGGGCGCGATGAGCGTTCTTGACAGTTATGTGAGCGGTAAAATCTTCGGAGGGTTGGCGAAAATAGCCAGCGCGAATTTCGGCGTTTCGGCAACGGTCGCGATGAACTTTGCGAAACAGATGACGCTGTTCACGATGTCCTCGGGCGCGGGTTATTCGACGATGGTGCAGATGCACGAAAAAGGATATTCCGACCGCGAAGCCGTTGCTTACGGTTGGGTTTCGGCGTTTGCGGAATATATCTCCGAAACGATAAATATAGACACGGTCGTTTCGCCCGAAAAACTGAAAGGCGCGAAAGCGCACCTTTGGAATATGTTCGAAGAGGGCACGGAAGAAGTTATATCGAACATAGTCAACGACGTTTATGACCTCGCAATAATGCAGGACAGCGGCGAGATAGCGAAAGAAATCGAGGAATATGTCTCTGCGGGCGAGGACAGAGGTTCCGCTGTGCGGAAAGTTATAGGCGACCACCTGTACCAGTCTTTTCAGGACTTTATAGGCGGCGCGGTGGGCGGCGGTCTCGGTTCGGCGATGGGTGCCGCGGGAGAAATACGTGCAAAAGAGCAGGCGAGAACGGAACTCGGCAATGCCGTGAGAAGCCGCGCGGATCTGACGGAACAGGCAAAAGGAATTTCGGAAGAGGCGGGAAAGAAGATAACCGCCGCGGAAGAAAAACTTGAAGCGAAGAAAGAGAAGATAAAACAGAAAGCGGACAAAAAAGGAAAGACGGTTTCGACTGCGAAAATCGACAGCAAAACGAAGTTGCAGAGCAAAACCCTGACGCGAACCGTGGGCAAGTATGTTCAGCAGAATCTCGAATACGAAGAAGCGAAAAAGACAGTTTCGGATTATGCGGCAAAGGGCGAAGGCATAAGTGCCAAAGACATAACAAAGAATGCCGAACTCAAAAGCGCGGTTAAAAAACTTGCGGGCAAAAATCCGTCCGCGGTTAAGAACACGGGCGTTAAGGGCGTTGTTGAAAAGGCTGCTAAAAAGGTGATCGGCGAGACCGTGACGAAGAAAAATGCCGTTACGCAGTTTGAAAAAGCAAAGGCGACGGAAGTTTCAGACGTCGGCAAAAGAGCGATAAAGTCCGTTCAGAATTATCTGTATGATAAAGAAAATGCCGCCGCGGTCGAATATGCGAAGAACGTTGCGAAAACTTTTCCGAACAGTTTCTTCGCCCAAAAGGCGCAGGCGGTCGATATAGATTATTATACAAAAGAAGATGCGAGCGGTTTGTTGTCCCTGACCGAGCGCGTCGGCGAAGCATACGCAAGAGTGAGAAAAACCGATACAAAAACCGCGACGCCGACGAGCGGGCTTCTGACCGACCTGACATTCCTTTCCGGTACGGACGTTACTGCGGAAAACTTTTCCGAAATGCTTGAAAAGGTAAAAAAACAGGGCGCAAAGACGGACAGTCTCGAAACGCTTGCGGACGCTGTTGAAAGGTCTGCGGAACTTATTGCCGAGCTTGACGAAAAAGATAAGCGTCTTATTAAGAGATACAGACCCGACGTCCGTGAAATGCTTATGGAAGATGAGGGCGACGAGGACGTTGTCGAGGGTGACGGTTCGCACCTTATCCCGCTTGAAAAACGTATCGAGGCTTACGAGGCTTTTAAGTCCGCGGCAAAAGCGGGCATAGCGGAAGACGTTGATTTATCGAGGTACGAGGGGCGCATTTCGCAGAAACTGAAAGCGAAAGCGATTGCGGACGGCGCGGCAGAGCTTGCCCGTGACGGGCGCAAAGGCACATCGTATGCGCTGCTTGACCGTGCGGACTTTGACCGAAAGATGAAAAGCCGTAACTTCGCGGCACAGGTGCGCCTGATTAACGCGCTTGCGCGCAAGTGGGGCATACATGTAACGTTTACGGATATGCTTGGCAACGGCGTATATGCGGAGGCGTCGAACGGGCTTTTTGTCGGGAAAAATCAGATAGTAATAGACATCAATTCCGACTACGGAATGTTGACGGCGACTTTTACCCACGAGGGCTATCACTATCTGGAAAAGAGAAACAAGTCCGCCGCCGAGGAATTGAAGAAACTTGTGTTTGATATGCTCGGCGAAGCGGGCGCGAAAAAAGCCCGCAAGGAAATGCGGGCGCGGGGATATGCGGAAGAAGTTATAGATTCGGAGATAGTGGCGGATTCGCTTTTTGACGTGCTTTCCGAAAAAGGCATAATCAAAGAGATGTCGAAAGAAACGCGTGTGACGGTTGCAGATATGCTTCGTCATCTTTCCGACAGTATACGGGAAATGCTTTCACGCCTGACCGGCACGGAAACGTGGAGAATAGAACTGCGCGACAAGGCGACGAATTACAGACATCTTTCAAATATGTTCATGAACGCCATGGACACGGCGGCGGACGACGTGCAGCGTGCGGAACTTGTGGAGGATATAAGGGGGGAAGTTCGTTACAGTATAAAATACACAACGGACAATAAGCCCGTTGTTGTTGTCGAAGAAAATATTCTTGACGGCGTTCCGAAGTCCGAATGGATAAAGACCGTGAAAGAAGTTATAAAGGATAAGTTTTCCGACGGAGTACCTGTCAGCGGAAGACTTATTAAAGTAAACAGAATAACGCGCAATGAATATGTCGGTTCCGCATACAGCAAAAATATCCGCCGTTTCGATTCAGGTGTATATCGAGATAAATTTAAAGCTGCAAACAATCTCGGCGAAATAGTTCTTTCCGGTACCAATTACATAAATGAGGACTTGAAGCACGCAAGAAAAGACAGTTTCAAGGAATTTGCAAGAGGCGATATACTGCTGCGTATAGGGCAGAATGATTATTCCGCAAATATAATTGTCGGATTTACAGCGTCGGGCGAGATGGTATTGTATGACCTTGTAGATTTTCAAAAAACCTCTTTTGCAATGAAAAAGAGGATACCCAATACCGGTCCGCAAGAAGCGAACTCCGATAGATCAGGGGTATCCTCTGACAATACTATATCACAAAATAAAGGTATTGTCAATACCATTATATCCGAAAATTCGGAAAATGATTCGACAAAGAGGCAGAGCAAGAAGAAAGAAGCCGAGATTAAACAGAACGTAACGTTTCGCATAGCAGAGAATGAAAGCACATCTGTAAAGTTTGAAGAAACATCTTCATATCCGTATGATATGCGTACCGTAATAGACGGATATATCAAAGGCATTGATCCCGTTTTTCTTTCATTTGTCGAAGAGGCGAAAAAGGAAACAAACAAGAAGAGACTTGCATGGATGCATCATACCTTTGAAAACAATTTTTCTGAACAGATAAAAGAAAAAATATCGGACCTATTGGGCTTCGATGTGTCTGATTATAAAGTTCAGATAAGCGGCGAGGGTATAAAGCACATAGAAAAAAGGCACGGAAAAAATGGACAAAACGATTCTTCTATGCGTGATAACAATGATGTGGCGCGTATGCCTTTTATTATTGAAAATGCAGACAATGCGCAATATACATTGAATCGTAGCGGGGAGAGAGTATATGATTCTCAATACAGAGACAAATACAATAATCCTTCTCCCGTTATCTCAATTATTAAAAGGATTGACGGCACATATTATTGCGCTCTGGCTTGTCCTGATTCCAAAAACAAAACATTGCATATAAAAAGCGCGTTCATAAAAAAGAAGACCATCAAGAGTTCAATGCCTTTAAGCCCTGAACTTACGTCCGAAACGAACCTTGATAAGTCTTCTGAAAGAATAATATCACAGAATGAAAAAAAAGTCAATGAGTTTGAGAAAAAAACTTTCGACAAAAAGCAAAGTAAGAAAAAAGAACCCGTGAAAGCGCTGAAAGCGGAAGACGTTTTCGGCAAAGATTACAAAGCGGAATATGCGGCATTGAAAGAAGAAACTGAGAATATCAGAAAAGAGATTGCCGCGCTTACGGCACAGGAACACATAGACAGCGGATATCGACAAGAGCAAACGAAGCGGCTGACGCAGATACTTGAAAATAAAGAAGCGCTTCTTAAACGCATGGACAGTTTGAGAACGATACTTGCACAGTTGCAGGCAAGAAACGCGAATGTCAGCCGATACGCAAAACTGTTTCTTGACAATTTCCAAGCCGTGAAGAAGACCGGTTCATACCGGGCGACGGGCGAAAATTGGGAAATAATGAAAGCGGTGTCGGAGATAACGGACACATACGAGCCGACTGTTTCCGACTTTGCGACAAAGGCGGGGCTTGCCAAACTGCAAAAAGAGCATAAGCAGATATACGACGCGTTTATGGCTTATGCGCAGGATAAGGCATATATCCGACCGTTCAATCTTTCCGAATACAAAAGCGTTTTGGAAAAACTTGCGAAAGAATATAAAGCCGAGGGCGCGGATATTTCGGGACTTGCCGCGGAACTGAAAAACGCGGTTGAGATATACCTGAACAAGGCGGCGGATAAACAGCCGTCGTATGAGGCTCTTGTGCGTGAGTTTGACGTTATCCTTTCGGATATTACGGAAAAGAGCGAAAAGCTTGCGGATAAAAGCGAATGGGCGCAGAAGATAAAAGGGCAGACCGTCAAACTTGTCGGAGATCAATACAGAAACGTTATTGACACTTTCGGCAGCCTTGCGGAAGCAAACAGATATATGAACGGCGCCGTTAAGTTTTCGCGCCTGAAAGGCATTACGCTGACCGAAGCGCTTGACGGACAGCGCGCCGAGGAACTTTTGAGACAGACGGATAAAGAGTTCAGGCACGGCTGGGAAGTTGTTTCGGAGGACGAAGCGAAAGCGAAAGAGGAAGAAAGCAACCGTGCATACGGCAAGGCGGGAACGCAGAGCGCATACGGAGCACCCGAGGGAAAGCAAAGTGCCTACGGCGGCAGAACAGACGTTAAGGCATATTCGCCGCAAGAGACGAAGACGGAAACGAATAATCTGACAGACGAAGAACAGGCACAGGCGGAACGGATAAAAGCCGAGACGGAAGCGAAAGAGGAAATTCTCGATTTCGCAAAAGCGGTACACGAACTGTTTTCGCGAAAGACTTCACAAGAAGCAAGTGCCGAAAAGAGCGTAGGACGGGAAGTTTTTGAAAAACTTCTTGAAATCAAAAAGACAGATCCGTATTTCAATCAGTTTAAGGCTGAAACAGCAGAAATAAACAGACTTATGAAAGAAAGCGAAGATGCCGCCGCGGCGTATTGGAAAGCGGAACGACAGATCTCATACGACCTCGGAAAGAACAATGCTTATGCGCGTGCGTTTGAGCGAGAGACGAGAAAGACGGAGCGCAGAAATCTTGCGGAGTTCCGAGACAAACTCGGCAGGCTGCTTTCGCAGATCTCAAAGAAGTTGACGGCGAAAGATGTTACGGGAAGCGTCAAACGTGAATTGGCGAACCTTGTGCGGTCGTTTGAAGTTAACGATGAGATAGGATATACGCAGCTTTCCCGCGTTATAGACGCCGTGAAGAAAGGCGCTATCGAGGCACAAAAAGAAATACTTGACGGGGATTCGATGGCGTTATACGCAAAACAGATAGATTCCCTTGCCGCGAAGATGGACGGCAGAACGCTGAACAGTCTGAACGCCCCGGAAATGAAAGAGGTTTATCAGCTTGTAAGGGCAATATACAAGACGCTGAACGACGCGAACAAGGTGTATCTTGACGGCAGAGCGGCGGAACTGAAAGTTGTAAGGGACGAAGTGAGGCGGGAAATTTCCGAACTCGGCAGGAAGAAGATAAGCGATTTCGGTGTTATGATGACCGCGAACCCGATGCGCTTTGCGGAAGTGCTTTCGAATTTTGACCGGGAGAGTACGATATACAAGACTTTTGAAGACCTTGAAAAGGCGGAGTATGAAGCGACGTCCCGCGCGTTTGAATATCTGATGCCGTTTGACAAACTCAACGGCTCTTCGAAAGTGTTGGATAAAAAGACGGCAGATGAACGATTGAAAAAGTATAAGAAGTTCACGAGCGACTATATCGACACCCCGTTCAAGGACGCCGACACGGGCGAAAAGATACAAATGTCGCGGTCGGAGCTGCTGCAACTGTATATGACTTGGCAGCGTGAGATACACTCGGACAAGATAAGACACTTACAGTACATGGGATTCGAACTCGGCAACAGAAAGCAGTTGAAGAAAGGCGATTTCGAAAAGGCATTTGAACCGCATTATAAAGATACCGTTTCTCTTGTCACGCTTGAACAAATGGAAAAGGTTCGCAAAATCCTTTTTGACGGCTCGGAAGCGGGAAAATATGCGGAAGAATGGTTTAAGACTTCGCAGGAATTTTTCCGCAAGGCGGGGCAAGACCTTGACAGGGTGTATTACGAAAGATTCTTTCTGCATCTTGATGTTGACCCGTATTATATTCCGATGACGGTCGATACGCTTGAAGTGCAGGGTAAAGTGCCCGACACAATGCGCGAGGGCGAGACCGTGATGAAATATGAACAGAGCGGCAAGCTGAAAGAAATAACGCCGCACGCGCCGCAGCATATCAAGATAGCGGGAATGCACGGGCTTATACTGAACGAGGCAAAGAGTACCGCAAATATAGTTGAACTGATGTTGCCGCTGAAACAGTTCCGTACTATCTGGGGAACGAAACTCGAAGAGGGTAACGGGCGAACGTCATCGGTTCAAAAGGAACTTGCGGAGAAGTTCACCAACGGCAAAGACGTTCGCGACTACCTTGTCAGACTTCAAAACGACCTTGCGGGCAGACCGAGGGAAACTAAGGTGAAGAACGTTGTAAATAACGCATTCGGTACTCTTAACGGTACTTTTATAAGTTCGGTATTGAACACACCGTCAGTCATTGTTAAACAGGTCACGGCGTTGCCGGTTGCGCTGCATACGGTTTCATATAAGAACCTCGGACGTTTCAGCCCGGGCGGCTGGTATAAACGCGGTATAACGGGACTGCCGTATAAGGTTTATATCAAAGCAAAACAAAGCGCATTGCTTGCCGAATATGAGCAGCACGGAATATATGAGTTCTCCGACAGATTGAGGGGCACATTCTCCGTTGATATGGCGAGAATGAATGAAAAAACAAGGGGTATCATAGACTGGGCATTGCGCGGAAATGCGGTAAACAGAAAACTCATAGGGTGGTATTTCAACGCGATGGTTGCCACGGACGCGAATACATGTCTCATTATCGGGGAAGCGGTAAAAAGAGACGTTATTGACGCAGGCTTCAAGAAAGGTTCTGCCGAATATTGGACGGAAGTCAAGAAGCGTGTCCGTAAGGCTATAAACTACACGCAGCAGGTCGGCGGCGTTATGCACGGCACGGAGCTGCAAAAGACCGCAAACGGCTTGCTTCGGACTATCTCGATGTTTACTTCGCAGACAACGATGACAAAAAGCATGGTGCAATTCTCTTTTATGGAAGCGGTGGCGACAAGAGGAAAGGCGACGCACAAAGAAGCCGTTCGGAACTTCGGAAGAACACTTGTCGGATTCACGGCGGGGCAGTTGGCTTTCCGCGTTCTGACGGAGTTGTTCAGCATACTGCAACATAAGCACTACAAGTATAAAGACGACGATGAAAAGGTCACGGTAAAAAATCTGGCGAAAGAAATTCTTTTCGGGTTCGTGACAGACTGCGTAAGCACGGCGCTTATTATATCGCCGCTTACAGAACTTTTCTCGGCGTTCGTCGCAAAGGTTATTCCGAACGACAATATAAAAGAAGCCTTTAAGACATACGGCGTTTCAGATCCGAGACTTGATGCGGTAAATGATTTTGTTGACCTTATAACAAATTTTTCGTTCAAGGATTTCGATGCGTATAAAGCGAAAAAGGTTTGCAGCACAATCGGTTCTTTTACGGGTATTCCGGTAGAGGCTCTGTATTCTCTGATTTACGGCTTTGTGCAATACGGGCAGGATATATCTTCGGGACTGTTTGTTTCAAATTGGAATATGCTTTGGGAAAAAGGCTATTTTTACGATATAGACTTTGAACAGGCTTCTTCCGGGTATTCGGCGTATGTGGGACTTGTGCGCGACGGGGAAACAAAAGCCGCGGAGATATTCAAAAAAGCGCTTGAAGATTTTGAATTGAATCGAGGTTCGAAACAGGACGAAATCGAGGATAAATTTGAAAAAGGCGTTATAAAAGCGCTCACGAAAGACGAACGTATTGCGGAGGCTTACAGAGCGTATACCGCGGGCGACAGTAAAAAGTATGCGAAGATACTTGACGAAATAAAAGAGTTCCCGCAAGAACTTGTCGATGCAGCTGCGGAGAGTTATATCAACACGGTCGAATCGAAAATCAAGACCGCCTGCGAAAGCGAAGACGGAAACGAGATAGCCGCGGCGAAAAAGTATCTCGAAGAAAAACTGCACATGACAAGGGACGAGATAGAATTTCGTATCGGCAAATATGTTTCAAGTGTTAAGAAAAGCGACCTGTTTGCGCAGATATACGACGCTTGGAGCAAAGGGCAGGATTATTCGGAACTCGAAAAACAGGCTCGGGAGAAATACGGCGATGCGGCATACACTTCGGGCTTTGCGACGGAACTTGCAAAAAACAAGAGCATAAAAGAGGCTTACGACGCGAAGCAGGCGGGCAAACTGCCGCAGTATGACAGCATTCTGAACGGTATCAACGTTTCGGAGAACATCAGAATATCGGCGGTTGAAAAATACGCTTCAATGCTTGATAAGAATATCGCGACGGTGTTCTATGATATTGACGCGGCGGCTGTCCGTGAAGCGCGGACGGTGCTGCGCAGGGACTGCCGGCTGACCGACAGTCAGATAGACGAACTCGCGGCAAAGTATGTTCCGAAAGAGCAGAGCAGCGAAGAACAAGAAAAAGACCGATATAAACCCGCAGATGTTTTGTCCTGTCTGAAAGACGGCAGCAATGCGAACGCAAAGTTCGTCATAGGAAAAGTCCGTGAAATCTACAAGGGAAAAGGCAAAACGAAAGACGATGCGGATAAGGCTGTGAGAACAAAGTTGACGGGTGAGTATAAGGACGAATACAGGTACGCTTTCGCTACGGGAAACACGAGGAAACAAAAGGCTATAATCTCAATGCTTGTCAGTCTTGATGTCGGTTACGACGAAGAGACTATCCGCAAATGGTGTCTGACGAAAAAAGGCACGCATACAGCGGAGTATGAAAGATGGCTTGAAGAAGATTATGCGGCATACAAGGCGACGCTCCGATAAAGGGGCGTCGCGGAAAGGAAATATAAATGAGCAAGAAAATCATTCTTGAAATGAGCGCGACGGAAACAGGCTTTGTTTTGCTGAATCCGGAAACCCGAATTTTCAGCAGAACAGAAGGCGTGTACTTTATCCGCTTGACACTTGACGATTGGTGGAAGTCGGGAGGAAATACCGTTGAACTTGCGATGCAGAAAGACACTTCCGCAAGGTTCATGTCTTACGATGTCGAGAAGTATTCCGCAAGCGGCGTGGCTATCCCGTCAACATTTCTCGAAGACGCGGGAAAAATCAAAGTTTGGATAGGACAATCCAAAGACGGGGAAACGCGTATATCAAGCACGGCGGAATTGACGGTGGAGGATTCCACCGGCAGACCCGACGGTGTTACCATTGCGGTAAAAACTCCTGCCGGTTCAGACGAGGGATGCATTGAGAAGATCCGCGAAAGCGGCGGACAGTTTCAGTTTTACGGAACGCAGGGTTGGAAGAATATAAAAACTTCCGATGAGACCGATACGGCGCTGAACGGCAAGGTGGACAAGGTTGAGGGCAAGGGACTTTCGACAAATGACTATACGAACGAGGAGAAGGCGGAAGTTGCAAAGGTCTCCGGCAAAGTGGATAAGGTCTCAGGCAAAGGGCTTTCGACAAACGACTATACAGACAGCGCAAAATCTTTTCTTGAAGAAACCGTGCCAGAACAGATAGACAGGATAGACGCGAAGATCGCGGAAGTCGAAGCAAATGTTTATTCAAACTTCAAGAACAAGGTTGACAAAGTTGCGGGTAAGGGGCTTTCGACGAACGACTTCACGAACGAGGACAAGGCGGAGGTCGCGAAGGTCGCAGGCAAAGCCGACATATATGACGTTGAGCGTGTAACAAGTAACAATCATTTCAACGCTTCTGCGGCTATAACGGGAAAAGCTCTTAACGTAGGAGGCACAATACTTGACTACGCGGCGGGCGTTCTTTCCGACAAAATCCCCGTAAAGGGAAAATACGTTGTTTGCAGTATGTCAGAAGCGATGACAGGGACAACGGCTTGTAGAATAGCGGGATATAAAACAGTTGACGGCGTTGAAACATTCGTGACAGGAACGTATAATTTCCCCGAACCGAAAATCGCATACACAACGAAGAGCGGGCAGACAAGATACAGAACCGCGTCAGAAATAGACTATTCTTCTTGCGAATATATTCGTATAAGCACAACAACGACGGACGTTGCCAAATCCTATATGGTAGGGTTCACCAACCAAAACCTTTCGGTATACAATGCCGATTATGACGAATACGCAAAGACACTTGACAAATACCTGAGTGATGATATACAAGTGAAAAAAACGGAAGCGGCGTTTGTGGCAATTGAAAACAATAATGCAAAACACTTGTCAATCCACAAAGCAATGTCGCAGTTTGTTCTTTCGGATAAAACGCTAAAAATAAAGTTGCTTGGAGACAGCATAACCGAGGGCTACGGCGGTACGGGTTTTGTTCAAAGTTCGAAAATAGGCGTTGAGACAAATACAAGCGGGGTTTGTTGGGCGAATATGTTGCGTGAATACATGACAGCAAAATTCGGTTGTACGTTCGTCAACCTCGGTTCTTCTGGTATGAACTCGCAGACGATGTATAACAATATTTTTGTTACCCCGAATCTCATTGACGGATCGGAAGATGTTGTTCTTTTAATGATAGGCACAAACGACCGAAAAACAAATACGAAAGCGACGTTTTTCTCTAATCTTAAAACGATTATAGAAAAGATACAAGCGAACGGAACAACGGTTGTTATAATGTCATCTATTCCGTCATCTGCCAAAGAGGAAGCAATCACAACGAACGCCTATCACATGGACGATGTTGACGATATCATAATGAAAGTGGCAACCGACCTTAATGTTGAATATATTTCGCTGTATAAACTTTTCGATAAACATCTGCGGTACTCCGGAGCGAAGTTGACAGATTATCTTAACTCCGACGGTCTGCATCCGAACGATGAGGGATATAAGGTGATGTATAAACTTATCCTGTCTGCCCTCGGATTCGGAGACGACGGCGCGGTAACTTTGCCGCAATTTCCTGTTGCACTGAATAATAAAGTTGATAAGGTTGACGGTAAAGGGCTTTCAACAAATGACTATACTGATGCAGAAAAAGTGAAAGTAGCTTCTCTTCCGTATGCAACGTTGTCGCTGGAAGATTACGACACGCGCAAGCGCGGATATATAGCCGCAGACGGTGAGTATACGGCAAGTGGGAGTTGGTTTTCGTATTATTTCTATACAGACAAATATCCAATAAATAAAATTAGCGCAAAGTTATATTCCAATTCAACCGCGGCTTATTCAATTGCGTTTTATTCCGCAAAGGATAGTATCGCAAGCAATTTAATTTC
>ERZ824488.1397-NODE-1397-length-26724-cov-7.799205_pt1 | contig 26724 bp, 13 predicted proteins | sample MGYA00519936_ERZ824488 | MGnify/ENA primary metagenome ERZ824488 (study PRJEB31778, sample SAMEA3449153) | human gut metagenome | biome: human gut; feature: human-associated habitat; material: faeces | place: United Kingdom | collected 2010/2012 ... | reverse complement strand
AGCCGATTGTGATTGAAAGTATGTATCAGGTGTTGGAGAATCTGGGATTTACAAAAGGAAATATTCTGGAGCCGTCTATGGGAGTTGGTAACTTCTTTGGAATGCTTCCGGAGAATCTAAACCAGTCCAAACTCTATGGTGTGGAACTGGACAGCATCAGTGGTAGAATTGCAAAGTTGCTCTATCCAGATGCCAATATTCAGATTAAAGGTTTTGAGAAGACAGATTATCCTAATGATTTTTTTGATGTGGCGATTGGAAATGTGCCATTTGGTGCATACAAGGTCAATGACCGTCAGTATGATCGCTACAATTTCATGATCCATGATTACTTTCTCGCCAAGACGATAGATCAGTTACGTCCAGGTGGTGTGGCGGCACTGATCACAACAAAGGGAACTATGGATAAGGCGTCACCGGAAGTCCGGAAATATCTGGCAGAGCGGGCAGATCTGTTGGGAGCAATCCGACTGCCGAACACAGCTTTTAAGGCAAATGCGGGAACAGAAGTCAGTGCTGATATCTTGTTTTTCCAAAAGAGGGAAAGCCTTACGAAAGAAATGCCGGAATGGATAAATCTGGATAGTGATGTCAATGGCATTACAGTCAATCAGTATTTTGTTCAGCATCCGGAAATGATTCTGGGTGAGATGAAAGAAGTGTCCGGTCCGTATGGTATGGAAACAACCTGTGCTCCAATGGAAGGAGCTGATTTGGAATTACAGTTACAAGAAGCTGTGAAACAAATTAAGGGAAGCATGGTACCGGCAGTAGATGTGGAAACAGAACTGGATGAGATGCCAGAGAGTATTCCGGCTGATCCGAATGTTAGAAATTACAGCTATACGGTGGTAGATGATCAGGTATATTATCGTGTCAACTCTTTGATGAATCAGGTGAAAATGCCTGCCGCCACTGCAGAACGTGTGAAAGGCATGGTTGCAATCCGTGATACCGTCCGGGAGTTGATCGCCATGCAGATGGAGGAATTCGTCACAGACGAAGAAATCCAGAAACAGCAGGAGAAACTGAATCAAGTATATGATACCTACACGGTAAAGTATGGAGTCATTGGAAGTAATGCCAACAAACGGGCATTTTCTGATGACTCTTCTTATTGTCTGCTGTGTTCCCTGGAAGACTTGAATGAAGATGGAACATTGAAGCGGAAAGCGGACATGTTCACCAAACGAACCATCAAAAAGGCGGTTGCTGTGACAAGTGTGGAGACAGCCACAGAAGCACTTGCTCTGTCTTTAAATGAAAGGGCTAAAGTAGATCTCCCATATATGGCACAGCTGACCGGAAAGACCGAAGAGAAAATTACAGAAGAGCTGGTTGGAGTTATCTTCAAAAATCCACTGACAGACCAGTGGGAAAGCGGAGATGAATATCTCTCCGGAAATGTTAGGGATAAATTAAATACTGCGAGAACTTTTGCAGAGAATCATCCGGAATTCACATCGAATGTGCGTGCACTAGAGGCAGTTCAGCCGAGAGATCTGGAAGCATCGGAGATTGAAGTGCGTATTGGAGCTACCTGGATTGAACCTTCGGATTATCAGGATTTTATGCAAGAAACATTGCATACACCATGGTATCTGCTTCAGAAAGAAATACAGGTGAAATTCTCTGAGGTAAATGGTGAGTGGAGGATTACAGGAAAGAATGCCGACAGTCCCCAAAATGCGTTTGCCTATGCAACGTATGGAACTGAGAGAGCAAATGCCTATAAGATTCTGGAAGATACCCTGAACCTGAAAGATGTACGTATCTATGATAAGAGTGTCAATGAAAATGGTGATGAGATCCGTGTCCTTAATAAGAAAGAAACCATGCTGGCATCACAGAAGCAGGATGCCATGAAAGCAGCATTTAAGGACTGGATTTTTAAAGACCAGCAGAGACGTGAACGACTGGTAAAGGTGTACAATGAACGATTTAATAGCATCCGTCCCCGTGAATATGATGGCAGTCATTTGACTTTCCCAGGAATGAATCCGGAAATAGAACTTCGTCCGCACCAGAAAAATGCAGTTGCACACCAGCTTTACGGAGACAATGTACTTCTGGCACATGTAGTAGGAGCTGGGAAGACCTACGAAATGGTAGCGGCGGCAATGGAAAGTAAAAGACTGGGATTATCACAGAAGAATCTCTTTGTCGTGCCAAACCATTTGACGGAGCAGTGGGGTGCAGAATTCCTACAGTTATATCCGGGAGCCAATATCCTGGTTGCAACCAAGAAAGATTTTGAACCAGCAAACCGAAAGAAGTTCTGTGCCCGGATCGCTATGGGAAATTATGATGCTATTATCATTGGACATTCCCAGTTTGAGCGTATTCCAATCTCTGATGAACGTCAGGAAGCCATGTTACGGAAGCAGATTGATGATCTGGAAATGGCAATTCAGAGTGCAAGGTATGAACAGGATGGCGGACATTATACCGTCAAACAGATTGAAAAGACCAGAAAGACACTGCAGACAAGGCTGGAAAAACTGAATCAGAAAGAGAAAAAAGATCAGGTAGTTACGTTTGAAGAACTGGGAGTGGATCACTTGTATGTAGATGAAGCACACAGCTATAAAAATGCCTTTCTTTATACAAAAATGAGAAACGTAGCCGGAATTGCACAGAACGAAGCACAGAAATCTGCAGATATGTTCAATAAATGCCAGTATCTGGACGAGATTACCGGAGGGAAAGGCATTACCTTTGCTACGGGCACACCGATCAGCAATAGTATGACGGAATTGTATGTTATGCAACGGTATCTGCAGAATAGTAAATTGCAAAATATGGGACTTGGATTGTTTGATTCCTGGGCCTCCACCTTTGGCGAGGTAGTCACCAGCATTGAGCTTGCACCGGAAGGAACAGGTTATCGTGCAAAGTCAAGGTTTGCAAGATTTTATAATATTCCGGAGTTGATGAATATGTTTAAGGAGATTGCAGATATCAAGACTTCCGATCAGTTAGAGCTTCCTGTGCCGGAACAGAAAAACTTCACTTATATGAAATCTCTTGGAAGTTACTATAGCGAAGAAAATGTCCGTATCCGTCTGGCTAAAAACCGTGGCAAAGTGAAAACTCCAAAGCATTTGTCCAGAGAAGCTCGCCTATATATCAATATCACCACTTATGTTACGACCGGCAATCGAGAAGGATTTGAACGTTGGGCAAAGCTCAATAACCTGAAAGAGGCGGCTCGCACCTTTAACTATCTTTCCGAAAATAATCTACTGAATTATGAGGATTTCCAACAGCATGTTTCTGATGTTGATGCTTCTGTTAAAGCGGCTGAGCAGAGAATAGTACAAATCACCAGTGAGCTGAGTACACAGAAAGTCATTCAGAAACACTGCGATTCTTACCGGCTATGCCGTAAAGTGATTGAAGATTGCAAATCTGCAAAAAATCTAAAAGCTTACCGTACCAAGCATCAGGCAGAATACCAGCTCCACGATTCACTAAAAAAAGAGCTGCAGGATCTCGGTATTACCAAAATCCCGAGCTCTAATAAAATTCAGAAGCGGATTGAACATCTTGAATCTGAACAAGCTGCTACTGTCCGAGAAAAACAGGAATTGCAGAAAAAACAGAAAACACTAGATATCATCCAGCAGAATTTCACAGTACTGCTCAATGCTCCTCATATATCAAACAACGATATCAATCGTACCGTTGCACCACCACTTCAACACTAATATCAGAAACGTTTTAAACCGTATAACACAAGAAAACTGATTCCACCGCAATGGATCAGTTTTCTTTAAATAATGGCTACTTCATTTTTCTCTTTTTATATAATCCTACAATCAAACCAAGACTAACAATCGCTATTAAAAACCATGCAACTATATTTGTTGTATCTCCGGTTTTTACCGTATTTATTATTTTCTGAATAGTATTTGGCTTATCTGGTTTTGAAGGTGTCGGATCCTTTGGCTTATCTGGATTGCTCGGTGGTGTTTCTGATGAAACCCATTCAGCTTTTGGCTCTATCGTTACATTATATTCTACATTCCCATTGATTTCAGATGGAATATTAACAAGGAATGGAGCGGATTCAAATTTATCTGTACCACTTTCTACATTTCCAATCTGTGCAAGCAGATAAATTCCTTCATCCAATTCTCCAAAACTCGTGCGTCCTGAAGTATCTATTTCTTGCATTAAGCCGGAAATATTATTTTCCTTTGCAAATGCAAACAATTGTTTTGCTTGTTTTTCTCTTGCTTCTGCACTGGTATCTTGTAATGATATGTCTGAATCTTTAAAACCATCTTCCCAGACCAGCTCATCATTTTTCATATATTGAATTGGAAATATCGAGAACTTTGCTCCGGAAAGAATCACTTCTTTATCCGAACTATTTCTCCCCTTATAAATAATTTGAATGCTTAGTATATTGGGAATGCTTGTCTTCGCAAGATAGTAGGATGGACGCTCAACCTTTTCGTTTGTGAGTATTCTGGCAACCTGCATCGGTCCATTCCCTTCAATAATTAACTGGAAAATACGTCTTACCACAGCAGCGGCTTCTTCATCAACAAGCCAGTGGTTGTTATCTTCCGGGTCTTTTTTGTATCCGTAGATGGCATTAGAAGTCAGATGTTTGCCTTCCATACCCTTGTTGCGAAGTACAGACTTGATTTTTCTGCTGGTATCACGCACATACCATTCATTCATAATGTTTAAGAATGGTGCAAATTCATTGGATTCAGAATGTGTGCTGTCAACACCATTGGAAATGGCAATAAAGCGGACGCCTTTTTCTCGGAATAAAACCTCCGTATAAAAGCCTACTTCCAGATAATTTCTGCCGATTCGACTCATATCCTTGACGATAACACATCCGATTTTTCCTTCTTCAATGTCGGCAGTCAACCGCTTCCAATCCGGTCTGTCAAAGTTAGTACCGCTATATCCATCGTCGGTATAGTGTGCAAGGTTCGTAAACCCCTGTTCTTTGGCATACTTTTCAAGCATTTTCTTCTGGTTTACAATGCTGTTGCTGTCCCCATTCAGTTCATCATCTCGTGACAGTCTTTTGTAAAGTGCTGTTATTTTGTTGTTGTCCGGTCTCTTCATAAAATCTCCTTTCCGAGGTAGCAATACCTCTGTGACCGGGCATCTATGGATGAATTTATTCTATCATACAGGGTCACTGCTATATAATCTTGTGATTCGGGAACAGATTTTCTAAAAATGACCATAAAAATGACAGGGCATGTAACCCTGTCATAAAGTTAGAAATTGTTCCTTCACTTATAGGAGAAATTCGAGGGGATAAACGGAACTGTTTTTTTCTAAACAATAGTATGTAAATGTTTACGACAAACTGCGATTTTCCTACGATTCATCATATCTTATTTATCAGTTTTTCTATTAACGAATTCACTTCCTCCGGTGCATCGGTATTTGAATTATGTCCTGCATTTTTAATCCATGCAATAGGAATTCCAGTATTTTTATGCCATGCATTATTGTAACGAATACAAGAACCGGCATGATCTTTTTCTCCACATATCAGTTGAGCCGGACAGTTTATCCTGTATGGAAGATTAGTTTCCATTGCTTCTGCCAATATTCTAAAACCATGACCTGCGATTTTGGCATATCTTTTTTGGTCACCATCGTAGATCATCATAATATCATGCATTAATTTTCTACCATATTCGGATGTAGCCACACCATTTGTTCCCGTTTTCAATAATGATTTCCAAGGATAGTATCTATATACTGGCTCCATTTTTTTCAGAAGCCACAGCTCGATTCCTGTTACATATTTTCTTTGTAAAGGAGCAGAATCAATAGAAATAAATCCTTTCAGCTTGTTGGGAAATAATTCTGCATACGCTTGACCAACATAACCTCCCATGGATTGTCCTATAATCACTGGATACCGAATGTTTTCCAAGCTCAAAATATCATCAAGCCATTTCGCTTTATCCGACAAAGAAAAATTAAATTCAAACGGCCAGGATTTTGCATGACCAGGTGCATCCCATACAAAAACATTATATATGCCTTCAAAGAATTCAATTTGTTTATCAAATAGTCTATGGTCGGCAGTTAAACCTGGAAGGAAAATCAAGGTTGCTTTTTCTGGATCTTGTCCCAGATTTATCCAATAATGAATACATCCACTTTGCGTTTTATATATCTTTTCATTCATTGCAAACACTCTTTCAAATTCAAGTTTTCTTTATTATAGTACTGATTAAAACGTGATACAACATATAAGAAGGACGGGACTAAATAAATGTCCTGTCCATATCATTATGCTATGAATATATCAGTTGTCAGGGCTCCAGCCTATCCGCAAATACAGTTCATAATCACGCTTATCATCAGAAGCTCCATGCGGAAGCGAAACGGCATTTATTATTATGTATATCCGTGTGTGTACCGGGATAAAAAACTGACCTGCCTTGCCTATGCAACGTCGAAAAGTCCGTTAGGGCCATTTACTTATCAGGGGATAATTATTGATAATGCCAAATGCGACCCGAAATCCTGGAATATACACGGAAGCAGAGCCGGGAACCTATGAAATCAAAGTAACCTGTAAAGGAGATGTGGTACTGCATTCCGTGACCATTCAGTAAAGGAAATGCAAACCTATTTTTACAATAAATAACTCAAAACTATAATACGAAAAGAAAAATATATGCTATCTTTATCCAAAAGAGAAAGATTGGCAGGAGGATGAAACATGGAAACAGCAAAAATAAAAGAATTGGTCTCCAGAATGACTCTGGAGGAGAAAGCATCTTTGTGTTCCGGGCTTGATTTCTGGCACACAAAAGGAGTGGAACGTCTCGGAATCCCTTCGGAAATGGTCTCAGACGGACCTCACGGACTCCGCAAGCAGGACGATAAAGCAGACCATTTGGGAATCAACGACAGCATTCAGGCTGTTTGCTTTCCAGCGGGATGTGCAACCGCATCCAGCTTTAACCGTGAGCTGGTGACAAAACTTGGAGAAACACTGGGGGAAGAGTGTCAGGCAGAAAATGTAAGCACAATCTTAGGCCCGGCTATGAACATTAAGCGTTCCCCGCTGTGCGGACGTAATTTTGAATACTATTCAGAGGACCCACTTGTGTCAACGGAAATGGCAGGTGCGCTTGTCCACGGCGTCCAGAGCAAACATATCGGAACAAGTCCGAAGCATTTTATGGCAAATAACCAGGAATATCACCGCTTAACAAGCTCTTCAGAAATGGATGAACGCACCATGCGTGAAATTTACCTTGCTTCTTTTGAAGGAATGGTAAAGAAGGAAAAGCCGTGGACCATTATGAACGCATACAACAAGCTGAACGGCACATACCTTTGTGAAAATAAAGAAATGCTCACAGATGTGCTCCGCAAGGAATGGGGATTTGACGGCTATGTAATGACAGACTGGGGTGCGATGAATGACCGTGTGGAAGCTCTGAAAGCAGGCTGCAATCTGGAAATGCCGTCCTGTGAAGGCGCTACGGATGTGGAAATTGTTGCCGCAGTACAGGACGGAACACTGGATGAATCTGTACTGGACAAGTCCTGTGAAGAATATTTGAATGTTATTTTCAAATATGAGGAAAACAGAGACAAAAACGCGGTATTTCAGCATGAAAAAGACCATGAGACAGCCCGGGAAATCGAAGAGGAGTGTATTGTGCTTCTGAAAAATGAGGATGCGCTTCTCCCGTTGTCCGCAGACAAAAAGGTGGCTTTTATCGGCAAATACGCCGAGGAACCACGCTATCAGGGCGGCGGAAGTTCCCACATCAACAGCTTTAAAACAGAATCTGCAATGGACGCCGTAGAATTTCTCGCAACTGTAAAAAAGGAAAACATCACATTTGCCAAAGGCTTTGATGATGTTGAGGATAAAGTGGATGAAGCATTGGCTGCAAAAGCCGTAGAGGCTGCTGCTAATGCGGATGTGGCGGTAATCTTTGCCGGACTGCCGGACAGCTTTGAATCCGAAGGGTATGACCGGAAGCATCTTGGGATGCCGAACTGCCAGAACGCACTGATTGAAGCGGTGGCGGAAGCACAGCCGAACACCATAGTTGTGCTTCACAACGGCGCTCCGATAGAAATGCCGTGGCTCGGAAAAGTAAAAGCCGTGCTGGAAGCCTACCTGGGCGGACAGGCTGTGGGCGGCGCAGTGGTCAATGTGCTTTACGGAAATGCAAATCCAAGCGGACGATTGGCGGAAACATTCCCACTTCGGATACAGGATACGCCGTGCTATTTGAATTACGGCGGAGAACATGACAAATCGGTTTATTCAGAGGGCGTATTTGTGGGATACCGCTATTACACATCCAAAGAAATGGAAGTCCTGTTCCCGTTCGGATACGGATTGTCTTATACGACCTTTTCTTACGGCAATCTTACGGTGGACAAAAAGGAGTTTAAGGAAAGTGAAAAACTGCTGGTATCCGTAGACGTAACAAATACAGGCGCATGTACAGGAAAGGAAGTCGTACAGCTTTACGTAGCGCCGAAGGGCGGAACAATCATCCGCCCGGTACGGGAGTTAAAAGCATTTGAAAAAACAGAACTTGCACCGGGTGAGACAAAAACCGTCACCTTTGAACTTGACAGCAGAGCCTATGCATACTGGAATACGGAAATCCATGACTGGCATGTGGAGACCGGAGCCTATGAAATCCAGATTTGCCGGAATGCACAGGAAGTGCTTCTGTCAGAGGAAGTACAGGTAGAATCAGAAACCGTCCTGCCGAAAGTGTATACCCTCAATTCCACAATGGGAGAAATCATGGCAGACCCGAAAGGAAAAGCCATATTGGAACAGGCAATGGGTGAAATGGAAGGAATGGACGGCGAGAGTACAGAGGAACAGATGCAGGATGATTCCGGAGTGATCAACGACGAAATGATGGCGGCAATGATGGAAGCCATGCCGCTCAGACAGATGCTGAGTTTTGTACCGGGAGTGACAAAGGAAGCACTGAACCAGCTTGTTGCAGCGCTAAACGCAGCAGAATAAACATACAGATCTACAAAAAAATACCGGAACAGGGGATTCAAGTTTCCTCTGTCCCGGTATTTTTCTAGGACCACCAGGTGTCAGGCATTATTAAATTTCCTAACTCAAAAATTATTTAACAAACAACTCCCGCAGTGCTTTTCGGAATTCGAAGAAGAACAGTACTGCAGTGAATGTGACCGCCAAGAAGTCTGCAATCGGCTCAGCCATATACACAGCCATTGTCTGGTTGCTATGTAAGATTGCCGGCATGATGTAGATCAACGGAATGAGAAGGATGAATTTTCTCATAACTGCAACGATGATCGATGCTTTAGCTCTTCCGATAGATGTAAATGTCATCTGGCAGGCAATCTGGATACCGAACATAAACAGACATGCCAGATAGATGCGCAGCGCTTTTGCAGTAAATGCAAGCAATGTGGCATCGGAGGTGAACATTCCTGCAAATACCTGCGGGAAGATCATGACGCAGAGCCACAGGAAAACGGAGTATGTCAGACTGACCTTCAAAAGAAGTTTAAAGGCAGATTTGACACGATCCACATTTTTGGCTCCGTAGTTGTAGCTGATGATCGGCTGTGAACCTTGTCCGACTCCCTGCAGCGGAAGCATGGCAAACTGCATAACACTTGTCAGGATTGTCATTGCACCAACTGCGATATCTCCACCGTATTTCAAAAGAGAAGAGTTGAAACAAACGGAGATGATACTTTCACTTGCCTGCATCACAAAGATGGAAGAACCGAGAGCGAGTGAAGGCAGGATAATCTTAGACTGAAGTTTCATATTGCAAACTTTCAGTTTCAATGTTGTCTTTTTTCCAAACAGGAACGTCAGAACCCAGATGCAGGAGCAGGCCTGAGAAATAACAGTGGCAAGGGCAGCACCGCGGACTCCGAGTCCAAATCCAAAGATGAAGATCGGATCCAGGATAATATTGGTAACAGCACCGATCAATACGGAGAGCATACCGGTTTTGGCAAATCCCTGAGCTGTGATAAACGCGTTCATTCCAAGTGTGAGTTGTACAAAAAGCGTTCCGATAGCGTAAATGTTCATATAGGAAACAGCATATTCAATCGTGTTCTCACTTGCTCCAAAAGAAAGCAGGAAAGTCCGGTTTCCAATCAGAAGCACGATAGTAAGGATCGCAGATATGATGAGCTGTGTGAGAAAACAGTTGCCGAGGGTTTTCTCAGCAGACTCTGTATCTCTCTGTCCCATGAAAATAGATGCGCGCGGGGCCCCACCGTTTCCGACAAGGGCAGCGAATGCCGCTACGATCATGATCAGTGGCATACAAACACCTACGCCGGTCAGTGCAAGAGCACCTACATTTGGAATGTGACCAATGTAGATACGGTCTACGATATTGTAAAGCATGTTGATCATCTGTGCTGCAACGGTAGGCAGTGCCAGACGCAATAACAATTTACCGATAGGTTCGGTTCCTAAAAAATTCTTGTTCTCGTTCATTTCTCATTCTTCCTTTACAAATTATTTGTCTGAGTTCTGTTGCTGCATTTTGAATGCATTTTTTGCATTTTCCATCAGTTTCCGGTTCAAAAATTCCAGCTGCTCTTCCTCTTCTTTGGAAAAACCATGGAAAAGCTCTGTACGGAATGTCTCCTTTATCGTATCAATCTCATTCGTGATTGGAATTGCATCCGGAAGCAGCTCAAGATGAATCCTTCGCCGGTCATTTTCATCCGGAATCCGTTTCAGTAAAGATTTTTGAATCAGCAGTTCTACAGCCTGAGAGACATTTCCCTTGGAAAGCATCCGTAGTTCTACGATGTCAGCAGCTGTGTCACGACCCGGATTATTATAGAGAAAACTGATGATCGTTGTCTCAATCAATGTCAGCTTATGCCGTCTGCATATTTCTTTCAGCATACATTCGTACAGTTTGTTCAGTTGCCGGAATTGTACAAGAAAATGGGTTGAATTCATTATCCAAAACTCCTTTTGTGTTCAGATACAGAATGATTCGATTGAGTTCAACCAAAATGTATCACAGAACAGTTTTAAATAAAACAGTTCTAAAAAGAACTTTTAATTGTAATCATACGCACAAAAAGAGATTTGTCAAGAATAATTTGAAAAATTGTGTTACAAAATTATAATAATAAATTTATATTTATAATACGGAATACTCTTCAACTGTTAGAATAGTAAAAAAATGAACAAGCTGCATTAGGGAGGTCCGAATGAAAAAAATATCTTTAAACAAGAATTGGCAGTTTGCCAAAGGAACCATAACAATGATGGAGTTAATGATGGGAGACGCAGGAAATATAGAAAATATTGATTTGCCCCATGATGCCATGATTTATCAGGAAAGAACTCCGGCAACTGCGAATGCACATCAGACAGGATTTTATCCGGGCGGTGAATATACATACATGAAAAAGTGGGAGATTCCGGAAGCGTGGAGGGGATGTACAGTTGTTTTGGAATTTGAAGGTGTTGCAGATACCTGCCGTATTTATATGAACGGGGATCTTGTAACAGAGCATGTGAATCCATATACAGGTATTTTTGCAGACGTCAGCGGTTATCTGAAGTATGGCCAGGAAAATGAACTGAAAGTAGAAGTATGCAGTATAGAGCAGTCCAGCCGCTGGTATAGTGGTGCGGGGTTATACCGTTCTGTGTATGCATGGGTGGGAAAGACTGTGCATATTCCTGCCCAGGGGGTGCGTGTTACAACAAGAGAAGCTGACTGTGAGGCGGCAGTCGTGGAAGTAGAGGTTCCAATCTGTAATCGGGGAATGGTTTCCGAAACGGTACAGGTGGAAATTACATTGACCGGACCGAATGGGGCAGAAGCAGCCGCAGAGCACATACCGGTAACTGTTTTTGGAGAAAGCACGCAGATGTGCTGTCAGTGTTTGCTTGTAGAGCATCCTGCATTGTGGAGTGATGAAACACCAAATCTATACTCCTGCCGGATTACAATTTCTGAGGATGAAAATCCGATAGACAGTGTAAATATTTCAACAGGAATCCGTACACTTCGGCTGAATGCAAAACATGGTCTGTTGGTGAACGGTAAACCAACGAAACTGAGGGGGACTTGTATTCACCATGATAATGGGATTATCGGAGCGGCAACATTTCCAGATGCGGAGTATCGGCGTTGCCGCCAGATGAAGGAAGCCGGATTTAACGCTCTTCGAAGTGCACATCATCCGATGAGTAAGGCAATGCTGGATGCCTGTGATAAGCTGGGCGTGTTGGTGATGGATGAACTGAGTGATATGTGGACTCGGACAAAGAATCCCCATGACTATGCAAATTATTTTCCGACACATTGGAAGCAGGATGTGTGGGACATGGTGGAAAAAGACTATAATCATCCATGCGTGATTTTGTACTCGACCGGAAATGAGATTCCGGAGGCGGGCACTCAAAAAGGGGCAGAATGGAATCGGAGGATTCATGCAGAAATGAAACGGCTGGATGCCACACGCTATACGACGAACGGAATCAATGGTCTGATGGCAGGAAATGACCGAATGGGCGAAATTATGTGCCAGGCTACAGGGATGACTCCGGAGCAGCTTGAAGCGATGCAGCAGCCGGATGAGCAGAAGCGTGGAGGCGCAGATGAAATCAATGGGATGGCTGAGGTTATGGTGGGACCGCTGGCAGATGCGATTGCCACCAGTCCGATTCTGGAAGAAATGATAGGAGAATTTGCTGCGGCAAATGACATTGCCGGATATAATTATCTGACGGCATTACATGAAGAAGATCACATACGTCATCCGAATCGGGTTGTGCTTGGCACAGAGACTTTTCCGGCGGACATTGTTCATTTGTGGGATATCGTAAAGCGCAATCCACATGTGTTAGGAGACTTTACATGGACCGGATATGATTATCTGGGAGAGGCCGGATGCGGTATATTCCATTATAATGGAGGAGTGAATTTTTCAGCGCATTGGCCGGACAGACTGGCAGGTATCGGTGACATTGATATTCTTGGTGATCGTAAACCAATCAGTTATCTACGGCAGGCAGTATTTGGAATTGGCCATGCACCATCTATCGGTGTACTTCGGATGGATAAGGCAGGAATTGAAGTCGGAAAAACACCGTGGATGTGGAAGGATAACCTTGCAAGCTGGACATGGCCGGGATATGAAGGGGAAACAGCAAGTGTGGATGTTTATGCCAATGCAGATGAGGCAGAACTGTTCTTGAATGGGGAAAGTCTGGGACGAAAGTCGATTGGCGGAGTATATGTTGTGACGTATGAGGTACCTTATCATCCGGGAAAGCTAGAGGCAGTCAGTTATCTGAACGGAGTGGAGGCAGGCCGGGCTGTCTTACAGACAGCAGGGAAAGCGGTGAAGCTTAAGGTTGAAGCCGACCGGAATGAACTTCCTGCTGACGGAGAAAGTCTTACTTTCGTAAAAATCAGACTGGAAGACGCAGCAGGAAATTTCAATCGTCGGGAAAGTGCAGCAGTTACAATTAAAGTAGAGGGATGTGCTGCATTGCAGGGATTCGGAAGTGCAGACCCGAGCTGCGAAGGAAGTTACCAGTCTCATACATGGAATACCTATGACGGCAGTGTAATGGCAGTAATCCGGGCTGCAAAATGTTCGGGGAAGGCAGTCGTAACCATTTCAGCGGTAAATTTTGCAGAAGAAAAACTCGTTCTGAACATCAAATAGAAAGATGCCCCGCCTGATATATTAGTAGATTTTGTGGGTCTGATTCCGATACTGTGTCGGAGTCAGACCATATTTTTTCTTAAATACAGTCTGAAAGTAAGACTGACTGGAAAAACAAAGATAGTTACTGATTTCGCTTAATGTCTTATCCGAATATGTCAGGAGACTTTTTGCCTCTTCCAGCTTACACCGCATAATGAAGCTGCAGACATCGAAGCCGAGCTCTTTTTTGAACTTGTTTGTCAAATAAGAGCGGCTTCTTCCGATATGCTCAGCTACATCGCCAACCTGAATGGATTCGTTGATGTGGTGAGTAATAAACTGAATACACTCAAATATTTCCAGAGACATTCCCTGAGGAATTTTATTTTGCGAAACCCGTTCCGTAAAATCAATCAGCATAGAATAAGACAAGGTTTCAATGTGGGAAATATTCTGCAGCTTTTCACATTCACGGATATATACATCGGCAAGCTGGTAAGCCTGTTCCATATCCATTCCTCCGGCAATGGCACTTCTTGTAACAATTGCAACAGTTGTAATGAAAACATTCTTTTCCTGCCGGAGGGAGTTGTCAGCCATAAGACCACCCGATAATTCGGAGGGGGTGTTTAACAATGTTTTCATTTTTTCGACGTCTCCATTTTGAATATACTGCAGAAGTTTCTGTTCAAACTGGTAGGTATTATGAAAATGCTGTTCTTCCTTTGCATTCATCACCTGATTGGAATGTACATTGGAAAACTCGCTGATGCTGCTTGTGTTTTCCAGATTAAAATGCTGTCCAACAGAAATATATTCATCGTTGAAACACAGGTGAAGCCAGGCAAGTGTCTGGAGAAACTGGTTAAAGGAAATCTGAGGAATATTGACCAGAAATTGGAGTATATCCGGTTTGTGTTCCTGACTGATTGCCCATTCCTGCATGAAAGTGCGAAGTGTAAGATCTGAAATAGGTGTGCTGAATACAGGGCCAATGATGATTACGCAATCAGCATGCTCCGGCTTTATATAACCATAATAGCCGAAGGACTGCGAGATAAAATAGTCCGGGTTTTTTGTGAAATGTCGGAAACCGGACAGGATGCCTTTAAAAACAGACGGATCTTCCAAAATCGAAGGAAAGGAACAGTCATTGTCGGGTGAAGCGTGGTAATAGCCAATCGGTATGGAGGTTGATGCATAAAATAATTCACAAAATGCCTTTAAATCAGTAATCATGGAAGACTCCTCCAGGTAAAACCGTACTTTTAAACTCTCTTTGAAATGGATGTAATACTAATTATAAGGTGTTCTATTTATAAAAACAAGGACAAAATTGAAATATTGTAATCAATATTGTAATACAAAAATTATATGGTTTGATATTTTATTTTATAGATAACTCGTAACTGTGAGGGTACTGAACAGTTACGATAACTCAATGAAAGTATTTAAAAGGAGAACTCAACATGGGAATGGAAGATTTTTGGGAACAGCTTCCGACAGGAAAAGAAGATAAACCATTGCTTTTTGAAATGGGACCGCTGGAGTACGATTTTCATGATATTGACGGATTGTATTTTATGCTGGATCGTCGACTATCCGGCTGTCTGCTTATGATGTGGGCAAAGCCGATGAATCCGGATATTCAGGGAACCGTCACCTTAGATAGCAGGGTGGTATCCGGCTGTATCAACCAATATATGGAAGTTATGGGAAATATGTGGGTGCTTGGAATTCCGCTTCGGGGACTTGTGACAGAGTACGGTCGGGAATATCAACTTCACGTGGAAGGTTTTGTGGACATGGATGGGAATGAGATGAATCCGCAGGATTTTACGGTCAGAGGTGTGGAAAAAGTGAAACCGAAGCCGGAAGATGCAGCACATGAACAGATTGCACTGGAAGCCGCCAGGGAGGGAATCGTTCTTTTGAAAAATGAGGCGGAAGTTCTTCCACTGAAGAAGGGAACGGTATTGAATCTGTTTGGCAGAGGTATTCACGAATTTCGTATCGGAGCAGTGGGGGCAGGCAAAATCAATCCTCGCTACAGTGTTAATTTTGTGGAGGCTGTCAGGGAAGGAGAAGCTTATTCACTGAATGAAGAACTGGTTGAATTTTACGGCTGTGACAGGGATGAGATACCGGAGGACGAGATGTTGATGCGTGCAAAGAAATTGTCCGATACGGCAATCGTGTTCCTGACACGTGCAGCAGGAGAAAACCAGGATGCTTCCACGGCGAAAGGGGAATACTATCTGAGCGAGGCTGAAGAAGCACTTATTGCAAAAGTAACGGATACATTTGCAAAGACAATTGTGGTTTTAAATGTCGGATATCCGATTGATGTGACATTTGCAGAAAAGTATGCAGTTGCAGGACTTATATATTCGGGATTTGGTGGAATGCTTGCAGGACCGGCACTTTCGGATATCCTGAGCGGGGCTGTAAATCCGTCAGGGAAGCTGCCGGATACATGGGCAAAGGATTATTTTGATATTCCGTCGTCGAAAAATTTCTATGACTGTGTAGATAAAACACGTCTGACAGCAGATGAAAATATATATGTGGATACTTGTTACGAGGAAGACATTTATGTGGGATATCGTTATTTTACAACATTTAGGAAAAAAGTGGCGTATCCGTTTGGCTACGGATTAAGTTATACAGAGTTTTGTATCAGGCAGGAGAATATTCGATTTGACGGGGAAGTACTGGAACTGGATGTATATGTGAAGAATGTCGGGGAAAAAGCCGGAAAAGAAGTTGTTCAGGTTTATGTAGGCAAACCGGAATCAGAACTGGAGCAGCCGGAAAAAGAACTGGTATTCTTTGAAAAAACAAAGGAACTGCTTCCGGGAGAGGAACAGAAGATTCCTGTTCATGTTCCGGTGAAAGTATTGACTTCATATTCGGAAGAAAAAGCGGCGTATATTTTATCAAAAGGATATTACCGTATTTATGTGGGAAACAGTATTGAAGCAGCGGAATGCGGCGGATTCGACGAAGAAGAAACAAGAATAATCAAACAGGTAACCAATCTGCTTTGCTGCGATTACAAATTTACAAGATTATCCAAAACAAATCCGGATGATACATGGCCGACAGGAGCGCATTCCGGAGTGGTCAAAAATAAGTTGACATTTTTGCCTTATGAGAAGAGGAAACATTATCCTGCAAAGTTTGATATGGAGAAACCGGAAGAGAAGGTAACATTTGATGCTGTAAGAAAAAATCCGTCACGTGCGGCTGAGTTTGTGGCACAGATGTCACCGGAGGAACTTGCCCGCATCAGCATCTGTGCCTCGGCAGGGTGGGGAATGGAAGGTATCGGTGAGGCAGGTCGTGTATTTCAGACAGAAGGATATGATTTGCCGGACTTTCCGGTGAGCGATGGAAACAGCGGAGTCAATCTGAACATCAAAAATATTGGAATGCCGTCAGGCGTTACAATCTGTGCTTCGTTCAATAAAGAATTATCGGAAGCAATCGGGTGTGTAATCGGGGAAGAAGCGAAGGCATTGGGCATGCCGCTGGTTCTTGCACCAGCATTTAATATTCACAGAAATCCGCTAAATGGACGACAGCCGGAATATTTTTCGGAAGATCCGTATTTGTCCGGTGTCATGGCCGGATTTTATGCAAAAGGATTGGAAGGAGCCGGGATCGGAAGCTGCTATAAACATTTTATCGGGAACAACTGTGAATCTTCCAGAAAGCGAAATCAGAGTCTGATTTCCGAACGTGCAATCCGGGAAATTTATTTCCGAACTTTTGAATATGCGATGGATGTTCATATGCCAGCCAGCTTTATGACGGCGTATAATGCGGTAAACGGCTGCCCGACAGCAGCGGATGAAGAACTTCTACAGGGGCTTCTCAGAGAAGAAAATGGGTTTGCCGGTTTTGTAATGACGGATTGGACAACCTATGACAGTGTAGATGTGGCAGCAATGGTACAGGCGGGAAACTGCTGGATTACGCCGGGCTCTAATGATGATACATATACCGGTCAGATAAAGAAAGGATTGGAGAACGGTACCATAGACATGGCAAGACTTCAGGAGAATGTTACCGCTCTGATTCGTACAATGGCAAAATTTTCGTAACTGTTCAGTACCCTCACAGTTACAAATTTTCATAGAATAGAAAGAATCAGAAAAACAAAAAGAGAGAGGAAATGCATATGATTCGTGATTTGACAATAGAATACAGAAAAAATCCGATAGGAATCGATGAGAAACCACGTTTCTCATGGAAGTTGGAGAGTGAAAAGCAGGATGTTGTGCAGACAAACTACCAGATTCAGGTTGTCAGCGGAGGCCGGCTTATGTGGGACAGCGGCCGGGTGAAAAGCGACCAATCCGTTCTGGTGCCATATAAGGGTGCTGCATTGAAAGAGATGACTGTTTATCAGGTGCAGGTCAGTGTATGGGATAATTACGGAGAGCTGGGACAGGTGACAGGAAACTTTGAAACCGGTTTGATGAGAGAAGAAAACTGGAATGCAAAATGGATTACCCATACACTTCCGGCTGAAGAGACTGCATGTCCGGTATTTGTCCGCAGCTTTTCTCTGGACAGACCAGTGAAGAGAGCAAGGCTGTATGCGACTGCCTGTGGTGTATATGAGGCATTTATTAACGGAAGGAAAACAGGAGACTTGTTCCTGGCTCCGGGCTGGACATCTTATCATCACCGACTGCAGTATCAGACTTATGATATTACGGAACTCCTGGAAAAAGATAATGAGATTACGGTTACTGTAGGAAACGGGTGGTATAAGGGAGAACTCGGGTTTGATGCAAGACCAAATCTTTACGGCGACAGAACGGCTTTGCTGGCAATGGTGCGTATCGAGTACGAAGACGGGGAAATTATCTGCATCGGCACTGATACGGACTGGCATGTGGAAACAGGAGAAATTCTGTTTTCCGAGATTTATCACGGTGAGATACAGGATTATACAAAAGAAAGAAGGCAGGTAGGAAAGGCAGTTCTGTTTGAACATACGGATGATATCGGGCAGATTGTGGCGCAGGAATCCGAGCCGGTCCGGGTAACGAAACGGTTTGATGTAAAGGAAAGGATCGTGACTCCAAAAGGAGAATTGGTGTTTGATTTCGGACAGAATATGGCAGGACTGGTAGAAATACGACTTCCAAAACTTATTGGAGACAGATTAGTTATTCGATATGCAGAAACACTGGATAAAGATGGAAACTTCTATACAGAGAATCTGCGGACGGCAAGATGTACAGATACATTCGTATACGGAGAAAAGCAGGTGGGAATGCTTGTGATGCCGCACTTCACTTTCCACGGATTCCGTTATATTTGTGTGGAAGGCGCAGGAACGGAAACAGAGGCATCGGATTTTACGGCATGTGCAATGCACACAGACATGCAGCCGACAGGAACATTCACATCCGACAACACGTTGGTTAACCAACTGCAGAGTAATATACAGTGGGGACAGAGAGGCAACTTCCTCGATGTTCCGACAGACTGCCCACAGAGAGATGAACGGTTGGGCTGGACCGGAGATGCACAGGTATTCTGTGGCACAGCCTCCTATAATTTCCACACGGCATTATTTTTCCGAAAATGGCTGCGGGATATGGCAGCAGAGACCACTCCGGAGTGGGGCGTACCTCATGTTGTTCCGAATATTCTCGGAAATCAGGCGGGAGCAGCGGCATGGAGCGATGCTGCGACAATCATTCCGTGGACGATTTATAAGGTTTACGGGGATAAAGAGATGCTTGCGGAGCAATTCCCGATGATGAAGAACTGGGTGGATTATATACATGCGAGAGTCTCGAAAAACGGATTGTGGCAGAGTGGATTCCAGTATGGAGACTGGCTGGCGCTGGACATAGAATCCGGAAGCACCGACCGGACAGGCGGAACGGACAAATATCTGGTGGCAAATGCTTATTACGCATATTCGACCAGGATTGTGCGGGATGCTGCGGATGCATTGGGGTATGCAGAGGAAGCAAAAGCATACGGTGACTTATATGAAAAAATAGTAGAAGCCATTCATGTGGAATACGTGACAAGAAGCGGACGAATGGTCAGTGAGACACAGACAGCCTGTGTGCTGATGCTGTACTTTGACTTGATAAAACCGGAATTTCGTAATCGGATTTTGGAGACATTGGAGTTAAATATCGGGGCACACCATAATCATCTGACGACAGGTTTTGTGGGTACACCGTATCTGTGTCATTGTTTGTCAGAAAACGGTCTTCACGGGTTGGCGGATGAAATCTTTATGAAAGAGGATTTTCCGGGCTGGCTCTATGCAGTAAAGAAAGGCGCAACGACAATCTGGGAGCGTTGGAATTCCATTCTGCCAAATGGGGATTTTGACGAATCAGGTATGAACTCCCTGAACCATTATGCGTACGGTTCGATTGGAAGCTGGTTGTACGAAAAAGTTGCAGGAATACGCTGTATGGAACCGGGATATAAGAAAATACGGATTCAGCCGACGCTGACAAAGGGAATGACAGAGGTGTCCGCAGCTTATGAATCCATATATGGAACAATCGTAAGTGCATGGAGCTGTAGAGAAGGAAAAATCTGTGTGGATGTGCAGATTCCGGTGAATACAACGGCTGTTATCCAGCTTCCGGAGAAAGAAGCGGAATTTACGGTTGGTTCCGGCAGATATCATTACGAGTACAAAACGGATACAAATCTGAAATTCGAGAAATATTCGTTGGAGTCAACACTCGGAGAGTTGGTCGCCGAAGAACTTGGCCGCAATATGTTTGAAGAAATGATGCCGGGAATGCTGGAAGACCCGCTGATTCAGTTTGCATTGTCCATGACCATATCCGATCTGCTTGTGCAAGATGCGCAGGCAAAGCCAATGTATCTGGCAGTCATTGATGCGCTGAACGCTACAAATTCAAAATTATAAAAATTAAGCTAAAATTAAAATACAGACAAATAGGAATGTGATATTTTAAGCTTACAAGATATCAAGGAAATGTGATACGAAATGAAGGAGGGACACAATGAGTAAAAAACCATTAGGAAAGGACAAATTTGGCGTTCAGAAAGTAATGCGCGTGAAGGATTACTTCGGAGATGCTACGGGACAGTTCGCATTGAATGCGATGTCCACACTGGTAGGACAGCTTACATACTTCTATACGGATAAGGTTGGCATGGCTGCTGGGGCGATTGCAACAATGTTTATTGTCTGTAAGATTATTGACGCATTTACAGACCTGATTATGGGAAATATCATTGACCATACAAAACCGGGAAAAGAAAAATATCGTCCGTGGCTTTTGAAAGCGGGAATTCCGGCAGGTATTGTAATGGTTCTGATGTTTACGGTGCCGAAAATAGGAGATATGGGACAGATTATTTACGTGACAATAACGAACATTCTTCTGACAGCAGTATTATATACGGCAATGGCAATCCCTTATAACTCGCTTATGACCGTTCGTACGAACAGCCAGGAAGAACGAGGCATCATGGGAACATGGAGAGCGGCGACCGGTTATGTGGCAGGTATGATATTTGCAATCTGTATGATTCCGATTACGAATGCACTGGGCGGAAACCAAAACGCATGGATTAAATTTGGCTTTATCATGGGAATTATTGTAATACTGGCAGCCTTGATTTGTTATGCAACAAGCCGTGAGACAGCAACAGAGGCAGGAGCGGTAGTAGAAGCGAAAGAAGAGGATGAAGAAGTGATTCCGTTTAAGGAAGCGCTTGGAAAGCTGTTCCACAACAAATACTGGGTGATTGTTCTTGTGGTGAATCTGCTCTCATGCATTATATATGGTCTTACAGCGGGTGCGGGAGTATATTACTGTAAATGGATTTTCGGCAATGACAACCTGGTCGGCGTTCTCGGAGGAATCGGAATGATTCCGACCCTGTTAGGATTCATATTTGTAGGACCGATGATTAAGAAACTTGGTGTTGTGAAAACGCTGCTGGTGAGCTTTGCAATGGGTGCAGGAGCAAATATACTGCTTCTCTTCACAAAAGACATCTTTTTCTGCTACGCATTATTCGGAAGTATTACAACATTTGCAACCATTCCGATGATGTGTCTGGTTGGAGTTATGACGGCAATGTCAATTGATTATAATGAATATAAATATGGTGTAAGAATGGTAGCAACCTCCAACAGTGCATCCAGCTTTGGCGGTAAAGTGGGAAGCGGGCTCGGAACATCTATTATCGGCTGGTTCCTTGCGGCAGTCGGCTATGATGCTGCACTGACTGCAGCGCCGGCAGCTACAAAAATGGCAATTTACGGATTCACTATTGTAACACCGTTAGTGATATTTGTTATTATGTTTATTCTTGTAAGCAAGTTTGATCTGGAAAAAACACTTCCTGCGATGAAAGAAGAAATTGCAAAAAGAAAAGCACAGAATGCCTAAAAAAACGCCAAAAAGCTTCCTGTATAATTTAAATAGGTCAAGAGATTGACAAAAAAATACCTCAAGTAAAATTAGATTATTACTGACCGGCAAGTTGGTAAAATCTAACGAATACAAGAGGTATCTACAATGAATATTAAAGGTTCAAAGAAGAAAAATCAAGTTTTATCAGTAAATAAGAGATTCAACAGTAACGGATTTTATTCAGTGTATTGAGTGTGAATATAGCAAAAATTGCCGCTTAGTTTAGCAGACTGGGGCGGCTATTTTTGTGTCTTATTGCTTCCTATTGTGTATCCGAGACTGAAAGCTGTCAAGTATAGGCTAATAACAGCAATCAGACCTTCAAGCGTCAACATTGGCATCCCCTCCTTTAGCAAGATTTCCGTCAGCCGAGCTGGGGATTTCTATGTAATCGGAGGGGTGCTGAGTGCCGGTGGCACTCGTTTAGCACCGACCGTAACGGAGTGTAGACCACAGTCCCTCCGTAGAAGGACTAACCGCCTACCGTGTAGGTAGCACCCATAGAACGATCATAACAACCTGTGAGTGTATATGCAATCCTAAATTTGTTTTTATTGAGTGTTCACCAAAGAAGTTGTGATAACAGTATGATAACAAAATAATTCAAAATCAGAAAAACGCTCCGGATTTCCGGCTGAAAATGATAATAAAAAGACAGAAATATACGAAAAAAACGTCTTAATATGCAAGACCGATACCGCGAGGGTGGACGTACTGTAGGATCAGGACGTGTTGCTACAATCATCGAGTAATCACTGATTATCAGATAAAATCATATAAATCGATATCGTAAGATATTGTGTGTCCAAACGTAAGATACCCCGAAGGTCGAAAGACCTCCGGGGTTTTTCTGTTGAGTAAAAAGTTAGAATAAAGTTGTGTATATATTAGAATAGCACTTTAGAAAGCACTATGGTAAAATAAGGTGAAGGTAAATCGGAATTGCAGATTTAGAAAAATTGTGGGTATTTGAAAAAAGATTGTAACCCTTAAGAGGCGAGAGTAAATATGGTTTATAGGAAATCTTGTGCTGTTACACTTTCTTGACATTTTCATGACTGTTCTAAGGATATTTTTACATTTGCCTGAGCTATACTTTAGCCATACCGAACAACCGGTAAATAAAAAATCAGGAGGAACTAAAATGATGAACAGATTATTCAAAAGAGGAATGGTAATAGCACTTGCAGCAGCAATGACTACATCCGCAGGTATTCCTGCCATGGCTGCCCAGAAGGAGACACTGGAGGAGACAGTGACTACATCAGAGGTAACACAAACAAATGTAGATTATGGTTCTCTCACTCAGAAGGAGATTGAAGAGTTTAACTCCATTTATGACCGACTTGACGCTATCGACAAAGAGGTAATGAAAGATGCAGATGGTCTTTCTGATGAAGATATCTATGCCAGATACGATCAGTATCAGGATGAAACCGATACCCTCATGGATCGCCTTGAGGAGCTTGATAAAAAAGCCGGGTGGATCGACAACGAGGAATATGAATATTCCGAGGATGAGTATAATGCTCTGTACGATACAGGCAAGTTCACCGCAGAGGAAGCAGAACAGCTTCAGAAAGCATATGAAAGAATCGAAGAAATTGATGCGGAAGTGTGGACGGACGATGATCTTTCAGACGATGAGATCGAAGCCCGCTATGCAAAGTATGATGACGAGATTACATCACTGAACGCACAGATTGAAACGCTTGAAAAGAAAACGGGTTGGTATGAGGGATACTATGGAAATTTGAGCGAAGATGAAGTCAATCAGCTTAACAGTATTTACAATAAAATTGATGCAATCTATGATAATATTTATAACCTCTCTGAAGAGGAATTTGCTTCTCGCTATGCGAAGTATTCAGATGAGATTGATGCTTTGGAGGCACAGGCAATCGCTCTTGAAGCGAAAGCAGAGTGGAACTAAAATACAGATATACTGATTTTGAAAGATATAATATGGGGAATCTCACAGAATTTCTGAGGGACTCCCCTCATGTGGGATTAAAGATATGGCAAAAAAAATCTATTTGGCAGATGATGAACAGGATATACGAGAAATACTCACAGAATTTTTATCCAATGCCGGATATGAGGTAACAGCATACAAGAATGGTGATACACTCTTTTCTGCTTTTCAGGAGAAGCCCTGTGATCTTGTTATTCTTGATATTATGATGCCGGGTTCAGACGGTCTTTCCATATGTAAAAAGCTAAGGACAATATCATCAGTTCCTATTATTATTTTGACGGCAAAGGATTCAGAGTCTGACCATATGAAGGGATTTATGTATGGAGGGGATGACTATCTGATTAAGCCATTTTCGCCGTCACTTCTTGTTGTCCGGGTAAATGCGTTGTTCCGAAGAGTTGAAATGAATATACCGGTAAAGGCAGATATTTCCTTTGGTGATGTGTGTTTTTCATGGGAGAAGCATAATGCCATTGTGAAAGAGCATGATATTGGTCTGACTATGACAGAATTTTCGCTTCTGGGATGTCTTATGGAACATGGTGGAACGGCAATCCCCCGGAATGAAATTCTCGACAAAGTATGGGGAATAGATTCTACGGAGATAGAAACCAGAGTTGTCGATGAGACAGTAAGAAGAGTCAGGCAGAAAATGAAGACCGCAGGCAGCAAAGTTCGCATTAGTGCTGTCTGGGGCTATGGCTATAAACTGGAGGATTGTAATGAATAAGACACGTTATAAAATTGCCACACTTACAGGTTCCGCCGTTATGGCAGCCATGCTTTTGAGCCTGCTGATTCTGAACATAGTTTTTAATAAAAAAATAGAGCTGAGAGCTGAGAATGCAATTAAAAACGTTTTTACTTTGGATTCAGACGAATATTTGAATTACGAATCTGAAAATGATACGGGCTCTTTATATTATGCCTCACTTGTATATATGGGGGCAGATTCAGAAAACAGGGATGACATATATCAGATTCTGACACCCAAAGAGAAGAAACTTATTGACTGGTATGAAACACACCCGTCTGATGAAATGCAAAGGGCAAAAATTAACGAAGCAACTTATTATATGAAAGCCAGAACAGAGTATTACGAAGACGGCAATGAGAGATTACTTGCTTATGTGGATGTTACCGGCGAACCAGAACTCGTAAAAGAAATCAGTTTTGGTGTTTTGCTGGATGCTTTTGTCATTGCCGCTCTCGGTGCTGCCATTGGATATTTTCTCGGGAAAAAACTTGAACAAAATGACAAAGCTCAGAAGACCTTTTTTGAAAATACATCTCACGAATTAAAAACCCCGCTTATGGCAATTTGCGGATATGCGGAGGAGATTGAAATGGGAGTCATTACCGATTATTCTCAAGCGGGCAGAATGATAGTGTCTCAGACGGAGCGTATGAGTAAACTTATTGAGGATATCCTGTATTTATCAAAAATGGAAAGCGGTACGGAACCATTAAAGTGTGAACCAATAGAAATGGCATCACTGGTTCAAGATATTTTGATGCCGCTTGAAGGAATTGTGAACAGGCGAAACCTTTCAGTATCGTTAGAACTGGACGAAGGATATGTCAACGGAGACCCGGAGAAGCTGGAACACGCTGTTGCTAACCTGATAACTAATTCCGTAAAATATGCGTGTAGTCAAATCGAAATATCGTGGAAAAATCAAGTCCTTTCCATCTGGAACGATGGAGGAGAACTTAGCACAGAGGATTTTTCCCATATGTTTGAACGTTTTCATACGGGACAAAACGGAAACAGCGGAATAGGGCTTGCCCTCTCAAAAGAAATCGTTGAAATGCACGGATGGAAACTTAGTGCGAAAAATGACAGGCATGGCATATGTTTATCAATGGTATGCCACAGTTAATTTAGGAACAATCAGGTTTACAGCTTCCAGTTTGTTGAGATGTTGCAAAATTTGGAATCAGGAGAGAATAAGAATGATTAACAATTTAATGTACATAGAATTAAAAATGGGATATTCTGATGATGATCCGGCATGGATTGGATATGTCAAAACTTCAAAAAGTAGAATAAAAATATTATTAAGATATCAAAGACAACCGCTTGGTTTTTGCAGACCGGGCGGTTATTTTTATCCAGGACACTCTGTCAAATATACCCGTCCCTGTAATAATTGTTTGCCGGAACATTTACGTATTCCGTCCTGGCTGTTTCCAGTATCTCACGGTATCTTTTTTTGAATTCAGATACCTTTACCGGATCCGGCTCCTGAAATGGTTGGCATTCGTTTCGGAAATGGATCATCTCCTGTACTAGTGAACGCATCTCTTTGTTCTAGGTGCGGTCTGGTTCATTATCCATGCTGTCTTTCAGGTAACGCAGCACATGGGCAAGGCATTCCTGGTGATCCTCTCCATAATTATAAAAGGTAATATCATGGCCATGGATCCCCTGGTACGAAAGTTGCCATCATAATTCACATCATCAATAATGCCATCTGGAAATGCAGCGTGTATGCGTTCCCCTGTCTGACTGTTATAATAAACATCGGCATGGTATTCTTTTACATCCAGTACCATTCGGATACTTACCAGTTGTTTTGTGATTGTTCTTGC
>ERZ824488.1393-NODE-1393-length-26777-cov-3.270040_pt1 | contig 26777 bp, 22 predicted proteins | sample MGYA00519936_ERZ824488 | MGnify/ENA primary metagenome ERZ824488 (study PRJEB31778, sample SAMEA3449153) | human gut metagenome | biome: human gut; feature: human-associated habitat; material: faeces | place: United Kingdom | collected 2010/2012 ... | reverse complement strand
TGAAGTTCTCGATGAATTAAAAAGGCTGGAACCATCAGACGATATAGATGATGAATTAATGGATAATATATCGCTTATATTGACAGTAGCTAATGGGCTTTATAATCCAGAAAATCATATTGAAAGTGAGCAAACCTTTATAGGATTGCTATTTGGATTTATAGAATTGCCATTTGGCTACAAACTTTAAAGGTATTTTGTTGTTTGCTATAATTAGTTTAAAATGTGGAGCGATTAATTTATTTATGTGAGGAGGGCCGACTTGCAATATAAGGTATATGGAAAACAAAACCAAGATGTGATTGTTCTTCTGCACGGTGGAGGCTTATCGTGGTGGAATTATCGAGAAATCTCTGAATTACTTCAAAATGATTTACAGATAATTATCCCAATACTAGACGGACACACAGGCAGCGATAAAGATTTTACTTCAATTAAAGACAATGCCGACGAAATCATTTCTTTCATTGATAGGAATTTTGGTGGCTCGGTATTATTGATTGGCGGGTTATCTCTTGGTGGGCAAATACTAGTTGAAATGTTATCTCAGCGAAAAAACATCTGTCGTTATGCAATTGTAGAAAGCGCATCAGTTATTCCGTCTAAACTAACTTATTCTCTGATACGACCAACATTTGGAACGTGTTATGGACTGATCAAACAAAAGTGGTTTTCTAAATTACAATTTCGTTCGCTTAGAATAAAACCAGAACTGTTCGATGACTATTATCAAGACACTTGTGGTATCACAAAGCAAAATATGATTGCTTTCTTACAAGAAAGTTCTATGTATTCTATGAAAAAAACTCTTGGTGAGTGTACAGCGAAGGTTCATCTGTTTGTTGGAGAGCGGGAAAATAAACGTATCTTATTTTCTGCAAAAAAGATCAGAGAAGTGATCAAAAATTGTGATTTACACATACTCCCGTCTATGTATCACGGTGAATTTTCTATTAACCAGGCTGATCGTTATGCAAAAGAGTTATATGACATTATAAAATTGCATTGATTTTCTGGTTTTCGATTAAAGTACGGTTAAACAGTACTTTCAAGAAAGAATTATTTAGTACCCTAATGGAAGCTGCTAGCCATCAGGAACTATTCCAAACGAACAGTTGCAACGATTTTTGCAGCAAAAAATAGGATAGGCAAAATAAGATATAGATAATATGGATGAAACAAGCCAAAATAGATATCATTTAGATAATAAATATGAGAAATGATAATACAAATAAGGAGTTCGAATAGTAAATAAGAAAAAAGTCGTTTAACGTTGCCAAAATTGAAAAAATGATAAAATCGGTAACGTTAAATGGCTTTTTGTCTTTGACTAAAAACCCAAAAGAGACATAATCTATTTTGTTACTTTAACAAATAGAAATTTTTTTAGAGAATGACTAAATAAATGATCCAATATTTATGATTTATGATAAGCAAAGGATATATTCAAATTTTACTATATAAATTTACCCATATTTAGTGCAGAAAAACCAAATTTTTCTACTCATTCTGTCCAACTCGGCTAACTGTAATATACTTCTCATTCATCCTGGATTATTGTTTTTTCTTAATTTTTCAGTGTCATTCAATTGAAGTCGGTTTTACAGTATTTCTTGGAGTCATTATTTTTCATAAACATTGGATAAAAGTTAATAAGCCTCTAGACAAGATGCTTTTTCAATTTAACAAATAAAAAATCCAATTATATGAAAAAACTATTCAATTATATGATTATAATTGATATAATTTTATTGTCGAAAGGAAAATCAATATGCAAGTAAGTTATAATAATTTATTCAAAAAATTAATTGATAAAGGTTTGAAAAAGACGGAATTTGCAAAAGAAGCTGGAATTTCTTCTGGGACTTTAGCAAAGTTGTCAAAAAATGAGACTATTTCGATGGAAAATTTATTAAAGATTTATAAGTTTTTAGGTTGTAATAGTTTTGATGAAATCATAGAAGTTGTTGATTGATTTTCTTTTTTGAGCTGAGGCTCATTTCGGTATGGAATCATGATCTATCGTTTGATAGTGTTCAAGGCAAAGCTTAGATTCCAAAAAAATAAGTGAGAAGTGTAAACTAGGAGGACTTTATGAACAAAACAATATGTGAGTTATTTGCCGGTGTAGGAGGATTTAGATTAGGTTTTGAAAGAGCCGATTCTGGATGGAAAACTACATGGTTTTCACAATGGGAACCAGGGGCGAGAACACAATGGGCAAATCAGTGCTATGTGCAACATTTTGGAGATTCACCAGATATAAATGGGGAATTTCATACTTGTGAAGATATTTCTACTGTAGATAAAAATGCTATTCCAGATCATACCCTTTTGGTTGGTGGATTTCCTTGCCAAGATTATTCAGTAGCTCAATCGTTATCTAGTTCAAAAGGTATCGAAGGAAAAAAAGGAGTTCTATGGTGGCAAATTAGAGATACCATCGAAGCAAAGAGACCAGCATTTTGTATTTTTGAAAATGTTGATAGATTATTAAAATCTCCAGCAAAGCAACGTGGGAGAGATTTTGGTATCATCTTAAGTTGTTTGAATACCTTAGGATATTCTGCTGAGTGGAGAGTGATAAATGCTGCTGAATATGGTGCGGCACAACGCAGAAGAAGAGTATTTATCTTTGCATATAGAAATGATACGGTTTATGCTGATTCAGTAAAAGAAATGGACGAATTATCACTGATCAATTCAGATGGATTCATGGCGAAATCATTTCCGATTGAACAAGTAGAAAATTGTTTTGAAGGAACTTTGATGAATGATTTATTAGAAATGACAGATAAATTTTCATTTGATTTTAAATCAGCAGGATTGATGAGAAACGGAAAAATATATACAAATAATGTCGTTCCAGTAATGGAGACACCTATACTATTGGGAGATATCTTACAGTCTAATGTTGACGAAAGTTTTTATATAACAAACGAAAAAATGAGCAAATGGACTTATTTGAAAGGTGCGAAAAAAATAAATCGTGTATCTAAGACAGGGCATGAGTATGTCTTTTCAGAGGGTCCTATTGCTTTTCCGGATTCATGGGATAAACCAGGTAGAACCATGCTTACTAGCGAATCTACTTTGAATAGAAGCACACATGTCGTTTCAGATCCTGGAACAGGAAGATTGAGAACATTGACTCCAATCGAAGCAGAACGTTTGCAAGGTTTCGATGACGATTGGACTAATAGTGGAATGCCTAATAGGATGAGATTCTTTTGCATGGGGAATGCATTGGTAGTACCAATGATCACAAGAATGGCAAAAGTTTTGGATAAAATAATCGATAAAGAACAATGATCTTATGTCTTAGGCATAAGATTTTTGTGCATATAGGGAAAGAGGGTGATAGATATGAAGTTATTTGATTATGATGATACAGATATCAATAGTATTTATTCATATGCAAAAAAATTGGAAGGGATGACCTTTCATGAGGTATTGGATGAATATGAAAGAAGTCCGATAAAAAGTTATGGAGGGAAATTATATGAGGCATATGCCAATTTTGAAAATATGGTAGTAAGAGAAAAAACAGTAGAATATGGTTTTGGGGCATCTTTGAACGACAAAGCGAAAGGTCAATTGGGTAATTTTATAGAAAAATACTATTTTGGTTATGATCCAAATGGTAATCAAGAAGCGGATTTTAATAAGATAGGATTAGAATTAAAACAAACACCTATTGATAAGACGAAAAAAGGTGAATATAGAGCAGGGGAAAGATTGTCCATAACAAATATTTCTTACAATGAACCTGTAGAAGAAGATTTCTATAAAAGCCATGTATGGGGAAAAATTAAATGTATCCTTTTGATTCATTATTTGAGGGACAAGTCCATAGAACGTTTGGATTATGTCATTAAATTTGTAAATTTATTTAGTCCGCCTAAGGATGATCTTAAGATAATCATCGATGACTATAATCAAATCAATGAAAAAATCAAACAAGGAAAAGCTCATGAATTAAGCGAAGGAGATACGATGTATCTGGGAGCTTGTACGAAAGGTGCAACTGCCAAAAAAAGCATGAGGCCGCAATATTATGGTGATCATACTTTGGCTAAGAAAAGAAATTATTGTTTCAAAGTATCTTACATGAATTATGTTTTGAAAAATTATATCCTTCAAAAAAATGTGCCATGTGAATCAATAATAAAAGAAGACATCAAAACAAGTTTTCAAGAGCATGTTGTATCTTTGATAAATAAGCATATTGGTATGACAGATAAAGAGTTATGTGAAATGTATGATCGTCCTTATAACAATAACAAAGCGCAATGGAATGATCTTGCATTCCGAATGTTAGGAATCAAAGGTAATCATGCTGCAGAATTTCAAAAAGCAAATATCGTAGTTAAGACCATAAGAATAGAAGAAAATGGAAAGAATAGAGAAAACATGTCTTTTGCACCATTCAAATTCAAAGAACTTGTACAAGAAGAATGGGAAGATTCTACAGTATTCAATTATTTTGATACAACGCAATTCTTGTTTGTCGTTTTTCAAAAAGTTAGTGATGCTTATGTACTACAGAAAGCAAAATTATGGCACATGCCTTACTATGATTTGAATGAGATTGTGAAAAGTGAATGGCAAAATTATAAAAATATAATCAAAAATGGAGTAATTTTTGAAAAGGTTAAAAATCTAGATGGTGAATTAGAAGTTAAGAATAACTTACCTGGAATGAAAGATACTGAAATCATACATATACGTCCTCATGCCCAGAAATCCGCTTATAAGTTAAATGATGGATTTTTAAAAGGTAATGTTGAAAGAGATGCGGATGAATTACCAAATGGAGAATGGATGACAAGACAAAGTTTTTGGTTGAATAGAAGATATGTTTTATCACAATTAAAATAAAATGAGAAGAGGTGTGATAATGGAAGTTAGGTTTGAAGATTTAGAAAATTCAGATTTAATTGTTGACTGTATATATAAAGGAGGAACTATCCCCAATATTTCTTCGGAACCTTTTCATAAATTGATACCAGGATGTGAAAATTCAGGAGGATTTCGCAAAAAATTAAGAGAAGATGGCTCTAAAAAATATGCGTATATAGTACTGTACACTTCTATGGAAGAATTGGAATGGCCTGATTTTTTAGAAGAAGAGACAGGTATTTTTAGATATTATGGTGATAACCGTCAACCGGGAAGAACATTAACGGATACAAAAAAGAAAGGTAATTTAATTCTAGAGCAAGCATTTGAATTGTTGAATAACGGGAAGAATTTGAAAGATATGCCACCATTTTTTGTGTTTAAGAAAACAGGCGAAGGTAGAGATGTGCAATTTTTAGGATTGGCTGCTCCAGGTAATCCTAAAATTTCTCCAGACAAAGATTTGATTGCATTTTGGCGAACGATCAAAGATAAGAGATTTCAAAACTATGAAGCATATTTCACAATTTTAAATACTGGGAAATCACCAATTTCAAAAAAATGGATTAATTCATTGATTTATGATCATGAAAATAATTTAGATTATGCCCCTGATGCCTGGAAAAAATTTATACAGGAAGGTCGTAATGGTATAGAAGCTTTAAAAGCGCCTAGGATGTTTAAACTACCTAGCAAATATGATCAATTAGGGTCTTCAAATGAAGAAGGAAGGCAATGTTTAGAAATTATTCGAAAACATTACGAAAGCTTTCCACAAGGATTTGAAAATTGTGCGACAAAAATAATTAGTCAGATGGATTCGAATTTTATTGATTTTTCTTTAACTAGGCCATGGCGTGATGGAGGAAGGGATGCAATTGGTAGATATTCGATAAAAGCAGGGGGTAAGGTTAATTATCCTTTGATGATTGATTGTGCATTAGAGGCTAAGTGCTATGGAGTCAATAGAGGTGTTGGGGTACGAGAAATGTCTAGGTTGATTTCAAGAATCCGATATAGGCAATTTGGAATAATGATTACTACTGGATATGTCGATGGACAAGCATATTCAGAGGTTGTTGAAGACGGACACCCTATTTTGATAATCACGGCTTCAGATATTGCAGCCATTCTGAAGAGAAATTCAATAACTCCATTAAATATTTCGGAGTGGCTAAATAGTATAGATAAGAGTAACGAATATTATAAAGCATGAAACATAGAGATTTAAAAACAACGCCTGAGATATCAAAGCGTATGAAAGCTTTGAGCCATAAGAAAAGCAAAGTAGAATCTATACTTGCTAAATCTTTATGGCGCAAAGGGTACCGTTATCGATTGAATTATAAGGATTTACCTGGGACTCCGGACATAGCATTAACAAAATACAAGATAGCAATATTTGTTGATGGCGAATTTTGGCATGGAAAAGATTTCGAAAAAACAAAAGAAAAACTAAAAAATAATAAAGATTATTGGATTGAAAAAATTGAAGAAAATATCCAAAGAGATATTAGAAATGATAATCTACTTCGACAGATGGAGTGGATACCATTGCACTTTTGGAGTAGAGAAGTCGTTCAATATACAGAATTATGTATAGAAGAGATTCTAGAGACTATATCTAGTATGTATTATGAGTAATGGAGTGATTTTGAGTTATGGCTGGATTTATCGTATCGGTTAGTAAAGCTACCAATTTAGAAAATTTGATAAGAAATGGAACATATGCTTCTAATTTACCAAAGGAATTAGATTCAGCTAAATCTAAAATGATTGCATATTCCACTTTAGCTGATTATTTTTCCATAAAATGTGGGGATAACATTTATTTCTTAAAGGAACGAAAAATATATGGAGTAGGTAAAATAGTAGAAATAAACAATATGAGAGTTTTTGAAAATTATTTGAATTCTAGTTGTTTTAATAACATTGATAATACTGTTAAAACTTTAGATGGAAATGATGATTCAAATGCCAGATGGCTATGTTTTTTTGAGCCAGAATTAAGATTTTTCAAAAATGGAGTAGACATGGATGATGTGTTACGGTATAAACCATCATCATTTAGAATGTTAAGGGCATTTCAAGATCGAACGTTTATTAAAATAGATGATGAAGAAAATTCAGCATTAAAAGAATTCATTTACTTACAAAACAGAAATAATAATTTAATTTATGACTATAACTATGAAAAACTAGATAGTTTTTTGAGAAGAGAATTATATAATTATCTGCCAAGTAATCGAAAATTGTTAGAGAATAATAGGTTAAAAGATGGCAGATTATCCTTGGAAATGTTGCTTGAAGCAGTTCTTATAAAATATATAAATGAGCATGGAATTTTTAATGAAAATTGGGACTATGTTTCACATCAAGTAATAGCTTCACCATTTAAACCATTATCTTATATAGATAAAATGGATATATTTGCATATAGATTTTTGGAATATCCACATGAGAATAAACCTATTGAAAAATATTTAGTTTTAGAACTAAAAAAAGATAAAGCTGATATAAATACTATTCAGCAAACAATGAGATATGTTGATTGGATTTGTAATGAGTATGCTTCAGGAGATTATTCTTTGGTAACTGCAGGTGTGATTGCATTTGAATATGGCAATTTAGATTCATTGCAGGATGCTATTTCGAGAACTTTTATATCGTCTACTCATCCTATTGTTACTAAAAAATGGAACGATTTAACATGTTTGACTTACAGAGTATTGGAATCGTGCGAATTAGAATTAAAAGAATACAAATATTTTAATAAAGAAAAGTACATAAAAGATGAATTTAACAGATTGGAGATTTCTTATGAAACATCCGTTTTTACTAGGAACAAAGAAACTATGAAATCTATTATTCATAATAAAGAATCAAAATTTGCTTTTGTAAATTCGGCCGAAAAAAATACTATTAATATATTAAAGTCAATAAATTGGACAGTTTGTATTATAGACGAAGATGATAATCCAGATCAAATTCAATCAAAAATCAATGCTTTATTAGAAATTAAAAAATAAGTATTATGCATAAACAGATATAATTTTAATCTTGTATTTTCTTATTTTAGACAAGTTATCAGGTACTAGAAAAATGATGATTATAGAGTCTTTGTCAATTGTTGTTTATAATTCAAAGATGAACTGTAATAACAGGAGATGTTTATATGGATGGAGTAATTGAAAGAAATGATGAACAAAATATCATAATAGAGATTCATTTTTTGTCTGATGAATTAAAAAAATGTATTAAAGATGAATTAACAGTTATTTGTCATGGAGAATATGCATTAATATCAGAATCTAATTTCTATTCATTTGATGAAACGTTAGAGGAATTGGTAATGCATAGAATACCAGAAAGTGAAGACAAGAAAGTTGGTGCTGTTGGGGAATTGCTGCTAAATGTAATGATTAGACTTTTCACTGATTTAAAGATTATTTCACCTTTCTTTAATATAGAAGAAAGAAATGTTAAAAAAGGTTTTGATATCATTGCCATTGATAATTCGAATAATATCTGGATTATAGAGTCAAAAGCGGGTAGATTAGGAAAGGAAAAAAATGTCACTGAAAAAGTAAGCGAAAGAATAAGAACAGCCAAGAATGATTTAAACAAAAGATTAAATGAAAAAAATTCACAATTATGGCTAAATGCAATAAAAAGTGTTAAGAGCTCTTTAGATAATAATAGTGAAAAAAATACAGTGGTTAAAATATTAGAAAGAACCAGTAATACTTCAAAAAGCAATGATAAAAATGTGATTTTAGGTGGTACGGTATTTTGTATGATTGATTCTAAAATAGAGGACAAGAAGATTTCTGAATTATATTTGTCAATTAAGGAATCAGATGCTTTTTCTAATTTAAAATTGATTGCAATTCAAAAACAAACATATCAAGCAATATTAAAGTACTTAAACGATTTAATTCAGGAGAAAAATCATGGATAAATTAACATTAAAGAAACTTTATAATACAGATTTTCCAAAAATATATTGGACATTATTGCGAAATGAAAAATTACAAGAAAATGAATTAGAAACAATATTAGCGGTAGGGTTATATTTTATAGGACTGAATAATACCATATTTCAAAAATTTGGATATCGATTGTTTCTACTTTATAGTATTAAAACAGGTGATTATAAACCTTTATATGAAATAAGCTTAAATAGAGGGCTAATTCCAATAGCACAGTTTATTGAAGAAAACTTAGGTTATTCAAAAGATTATGGAAATATTCAGACAGAAATAAATAGTATTAATAATATGGAATTTAAATGGAATGATTCATATAAAACAGTGGAACAATACAAATTAAGCCAAATTACTGAAACGTTAAAATCAAAATCTCAGATTATCGTTGCACCAACATCTTATGGAAAAACAGAGATGATATTATCTTTTATAAAAAATGGAAACTATAAAAAGATTTGTATTCTTACACCAACTAAATCTCTTTTAGCACAAACAAAAAAAAGAATATTAAACCATTTTGGGCATAAAAAAATCATTATTTATCCGGAAATGTATAATGATACCGATGATGAAATAATTGCTGTTTTAACACAAGAAAGATTATTGAGATTATTACAAAATAATGCAAATCTCAAATTTGATTTATTAGTTATCGATGAAGCACATAATTTATTGGATGGTTTTTCAGAAGAAAATTCTCGAAGTGTTATTTTAGGAGCAGTAATTATCATTTGCAACAAAAGAAATGAAAAACTTGTATGCAAATACCTGACGCCATTTTTAAAATCTAAAGATAGCTTAGATCTTGTTTCAATTTCAAAAAACATAGAGTGGTATAGTGTAAATGAAACCGTAAAATCAGAAATGTATTATTTTTATGATTTGAAAAACAATAAAAAAGAAATATTTGATCAATTTTCAGGATCAAAACAAAAAATGATCAATATGGATATTGGAGATTTGAAAAGTGATGCAGATATTGTAATTGATAATTGCGATAATAAAAATATTATTTATTTAAATACTCCAAAAAAACTTGAACAATTCGCAATGGAGCTATCTTCAAAACTATCTGAGTTAGATATCAAAAGAATAAAAAAAGCTAGCAGAGATTTGAAAGAATATGTCCATGATGAATACAAATTAGCAAATTGTATTAGTAAGGGAGTAATTTATCATCATGGTTCAATTCCTGAACAAATTAGATATTATATTGAAGAGCTATACACGGAAGTTCCAGAAATAAAAATGCTTATAGCAAATTCAACTCTACTTGAAGGGGTAAATATACCTGCAACAAAAATGTTTATACTTGACCCTAGTCGAGGAAGCAATTATTTGTCGCCATCTTCTTTTCATAACTTAGTTGGAAGAGTGTGCAGATTTGGAGAAGTTTTTAATAAAGAAAATGGAGATTTAAGATATTTATTGCCTGAAATACATATTATTAAGGGTAAATATTGTAGAGAAAATTTTAATGCATATAATTTTATAAAAGGTCGAAATATGCTTATTAAAGATTTCGATAATATTGAGGATAAAGTAGAAAATCCATTATTAGTTAATACCGTGGCGGAAAGTATAAAAAAAGAAAAAGCTGAGGTAATATTAGAAAATTTATCATCTGTCGATGTTATTACGAGCGATTATGAAAGAAAACCAAAAACTAAAATTGGTCAATTATGCTTTGAAAATAATGTGAATATATTTGACATATTAAAAATAGAAGATGAATTAGATAATGAATTAGACTATGTTTCGAAGGCACAAAGTTTAGATACAGTATTTTCTATAATGGATTATTTATTTTTTTCTAAAATAAAAGACGAAGAATATCGTTTTGATAATTTGAAAAGATTAAAGCAGCAAGATGCACAGAATTTCTATAAAATGCTAATAAATTGGCGCATTATAGGATTGACTATGAAACAAATGGTTGATGAAATAGTTGGATATTGGAATACATTGAGAGAAGAAAAATCAAAATTAGTATATGTTGGGAAATGGGGTGATAAAAAGCGAGGTGGTTACAGAACTCTGTGGACTGATATTACAACTAAGGACGAGATTGAAAAAGTTAATTTAGCTATTGTACGATTGAAAGAAGAATACGATTTTATAGATAATGAGATTATCAAGTATATAGAAATTATTAATTCTTTGAATTTAATTGATGAAAAACTGTATTTAAAGATAAAATATGGCACTGAAAAAATGGAAAAGATAGCTTTGTTAAATTGCGGTATTAGCAATACATTATCAAATTTATTACATGAAAAATATAGAGATTATTATAAGGCGGATATTTCTAGAAATATCATTATATTTTCAGATGCTTTGATTTCAGAAATGGAAAAAAATGAAGAAAATGGTATTTTGATTTCAGAAGTTAAAATGAATTGCAAAGAATAGTATTCAAGTGGTTGGAATCGAATTTATGTGTAATATCATTTTTGAAAAGAGAATCTGAATTGATCATATTAAAATATGAAAAATAAAATCATTTTTAATTGTATACTTCTATACGATTAGAATACACGTGTATTGCATTTAAAATCTCTACAAAAAAATAATAAAATTTTTGAATCAAGCGATTTTGATCTGATGATTATGATTCAAAAAATTATTGCATTGATATTCATAAAAAAATTAGATTTAGGAAATAAGATGATAATACAAAGTGTCTTAAAATTAATTAAAAATTTAATAAAAGGAACGATCATATATGAAAATTGGAATTTTATTTGGTGCTGGAGCAGAAATTAGTTATGGATTAAGTGGAGGAAAAAATTTTGCGAAGAAAGTTTTAGGATTAAATGAAGAAGAATTGAATACAAAAATAAAAAAGCACCATAAAAGTAAAAATCTGAATAAGTGGTATCCGAAATATAATAGTTATAAGTGGGATGATATAAAATTAGTAAAAGCAGCGGTAAGAAAAAAATATTTAGAAAAGAATAAAAATTATAAAAGCAAGACAGACTTTGATAGCAAAGTTGAGAATGAAGTTAAGGAACTATGTAAGAAAGGAAATGAAAAGTGGAAAAATGAGATACTAGATAAATATACCAGCTATATGGGAGTTTTAGATGAGAAATTTCATACTCTTATATCTCCAAAAGAATTAGGACCTACTAATTTTTGGAAAGTGATTGATTCTTATACTAGAGGATATGTGACATTAGTAGAGAACATGATTAAGGATTATGTTGAAAATGAAGAAGATTTGTACCAATGGATTCTTAACAATCCTAAAATGGTGACAAATTTAATTGAAAAATTTTGTGATGAGAATAAGGAAAAAGAAACCTATTATAAAATTGTAAAAAATAGCGATAATAAAGAAAATATTAGAATTATTACTACAAATTATACACCTTTAATTGAAAAAATAGCTGAAATAGATGAACATAATGTTGCATATCTTCACGGTAAATTAAGTTGGTTTGAATCACCTCGTGAATGGAAAGTATATGATATGGAAAATTGTAAATATGAGGAATTACCAAGTAATGAATTGTTGTTTCCATATATTTTTATACAGAGCGGTATAAAACCAATAGTAGAAGAAATTATAATTAATGAGTATTCTAAAGCAATTAGCTATTTAAATGAAGTTGATAAATTAATTATAGTAGGTTTTAGATTGAATTATGATGATAACCATATTAATAGTTTTATACGAAACTATATAATAAAAGGTAAAAGTGTAATATATTTAGATTATAACCATGAGAAAGAGATTGATATATTAAAAAGATTACGAATTGAACAAAATTTAGAAAATATAGACTTTAAAGTATCACTTATTAACGATGATGAATCTTTGAGTGTTTTTGAAGATTGTATTGATTTTAATAACAATTAGAGGTGAATATTAAAATGATTTTCAGTAATAAAACTCCAGCAATGAATCAAGGTGAGATAGAAAACTATTGGAATACTTTATGTTCTTTTACAGGTGAAAATCCACAAGAAGAAGCACAGATATTAAGTGATAAAATATTATACCCAAATTATTTATTTCGTTATCGTAGTGTAAATAACAACAATCTTGAGGCATTAAGGACTAATAAAATATATTTATCACAAGCAAGTAAATATGATGACCCTTTTGATACTTATCTGCATATCGATTTCAATAGAATTAGTCAAGAATTTGAAAAAAGTTATAAGTCTATTCAGCAAATTGAAAATTTGTCTTCAGTATTGAAAAAAATATTTTCCTATTCAAATCTTGAAATCCCAAGTACTTATACAGATCTCATGACATCGTCATTAAATTTATAAGAATCACATAAAAACGAGCTGAAGAATCAGTTCTTATCCTATATTTTTCCTTTTAGAACAAAAATTCAAGAGAAGGTATTTTCTGCTTGTTTTTCTGAAAATGGGTTTAATGAGACACTATGGTTAAAATATGCAGATATGCATAAGGGTTTTGCGTTAATGTATGATTTAACTAATGAAGAAAGTTTCATATGTGGTAAAAAGAAGGAATGTGAAAATTGCCCGATAAAACAAAAAGGCGTTTCAATATATCCTGTATATTATACTAATAAACCTTACGATGCTACAGAATTTGCTAAGACAATAATGGCAGAAGAAATTGCGAATGTTTTTAAAATCCCATTAGAAAAGATTATGATTAACGGATTTAAATCTCCTATTTGGGAAGTCGAAAAAAATAGTTTAATAAAAAAAGAATGCCATAAATATGATCAAGAATGGAGAATGATTGCGAACTGTCCTATAACTCCACCAGTTACGGTTGAATGGATACCAGATAGTGTAATTCTAGGACTGAGAACATCAGCGGTAGATGCAAAATTAATTATTTCAATGGCTAAACAAGCAGGGATAAAAAATGTATATCAATCTTATATTGATAACAGTAATAGATTAAACGCATTTAAGATCAGTGAAGAATACCTTTGTGAAATTATTGGAATGAAAACAAAATAAAAGGTTTAGAAATTTTTTTGCTACCTTTATGCTACCAGCACTCGATAAAACTTATATATAAGAAGCAATGGGTGGGTAAAATAATAATATTCATCATAAAATGTTAACAAATATGTTCACTACAATCGTTTCATTTCGGAGTTCGAATAGTAGTATTCGGCTTGGAGGTCGTCAAAAAGCCTTTATTTATCGGTCCTAGCCACGTGATTATTATTCTCCAGAGGATTTTTGCAACACTTTTGCAACGATTTATCGAAAAATCGACTTTGCAACAGTTGCAATTGTTCCCATTGGTTAGCAAGTAAAGATACTAAAATTGCATTTAGAGGGATGTCTTCGGATATCCCTTTTTAAGTATTCAATCTTCATAATAAGATTCAGCCAATTAATCAGCAGTTAATAATCTTCGTTGAAAGTTAACAACCATTCAATAGATAATGACCTTTTTCATTGTTAAAATAATGATGAAATATACTTTACGAAAGGAAAATGTATTATGAAAATGCATAAGATTATTAAAGAACGCCGCCTAGCTCTTAATTTTACTCAAGAGCAAGTTGCCAAATATTTAGGTGTTACCACACCAGCTGTAAATAAGTGGGAAAAAGGAATTTCGTATCCAGATATCTCACTATTGCCAGCGCTTGCTAGACTACTAGATACAGACCTAAATACTTTATTATCATTTCAAGATGATCTTACTGATAAAGAAGTAGCAATATTTTTAAATCAAGTCAGTGAAACTATCGAAAAAGAAGGGTTTGCAGCTGGATATGATTTGGCTATAGCAAAACTAAAAGAGTATCCTACTTGTGATCAATTAGTGTGTCAGGTAGCGATGCTTATGGATGGAGCTTTAATACTGAAAGAGCCAAAAGACGATTGCTTAGAAGAATATCGAACAGAAATTATGTCTTTATATAAACGTGCAGCTAGAAGTGATAATATCCAAATTAAAGAACAAGCTCTTTCACATTTGATTTCTAATGCGATTCAAAGAAAAAACTATATAGAAGCACAAGCCCTTTTAGATTCTATCTCAGATCCAAGTCCAGTAGATAAAAAACAGATACAAGCAAAAATGTATATTGAACAAGGAGAATTATCAAAAGCAGCTAAAACAATTGAAGAAAAATTGCTCTTTCTAAATACTGAAGCTCACGAAACTCTTTTGAGTTTAATGGATGTCGCTATAAAGGATAAGCGATTTGATGATGCTGAATATATCGCAAATGTTGATGAACAAGCAACAAAAATATTCGATCTGTGGGAATATAACAGATATTTAGCACATTTTCAGTTATATTTGGCCCTTAAAGATCGTACAAAACTTTTGAAAACATTTGTTCCTATGATCAAATCTTTGACCAAGAGATGGGATGTCAATAAATCGCTACTTTATCAACATATACAAACAAAAGAGGTGGACGAAGATTTTGGCAAAAAGTTACAAAAGAACATTCTAAAGTCTATATCAGGAGATGAAGAAGCATCTTTTTTGAAAGATAGCCCGGAATTAGAAGATATATTGAAAGATGTTAAATAACTTTGACACGATTCCAAAAGTCTTCGCTAGAAGGTAAAATAGGGGATCAGCTATAGTGATGACTAAGGAGGATAACATTATGTTAGGTGAAAATATCTTAAGACTTAGAAAGGAAGCAAATCTATCACAAGAAGCACTAGGTGATATCATTGGCGTTACAAGACAGACAATCTCCAATTGGGAGCTAGAAGAAACAGCTCCTAATCCCGAACAATTAAAACTCTTGTCAAAAGCCTTTAATGTCAGTGCCGATGATCTTTTAAACAACGATATCCAAAATATTATCGTCAAAAAAGTTAGCGATACTGAGATCGTCGTTAATGCCATTATGAAGGTACTTAAAGTCATTGGTATTGCCTTTGTAGCATTTGTAATCATTATTGCAATCGCTGAACTCGTCATTGTGCTTACTGCATCTGTGCCATCATTATAAGAGGGAAAAATTTAACTAAAAATAAGCTTCTGTATTGTATGCATAGGCTCTTTTTTAATGCCTTTTCATTAGAATTAAACGTAAGCGCTAAGTAAAAGGGTGTTGTAAAATCAATAAAAAAAGATCGTAATCTGCACAAAAGCTGCTGTGATCCGGTCTTCTTTACTTACATATTTCCTGAGCTTGTCTACTCCATGGCATCAAGTTTTCAATGACTTCTCTGTTTCTTATGTAGTCGCTACCCGGCATGTTCTTGAATACGAAGCACAGATATTTATAAGGATCTATCTGGTTGGCCTTTGCCGTCTCTATGATACTGTAGACATAGCCGCTAGATTCGGCCCCCTTTACGCTGTCGCTGAACAGCCAATTCTTTCTTCCCGTCGTGAATGGTCGTATCACTCGTTCATCCAGTGAATTGGTCATCGGAAGATGTCCGTCCTCGATATAACGGCACAATCCTTGCTGGTGGTCCAGGGCATAGGAAAAGGCTTTATTGACCTTGGATCCCTTCAGTGTCTTGTCTCTGTTTTCAAAACACCATGTGAAAAAATCCTTCAATAAAGGAACGGCTTCATTCTGTCGTATTCGTTTCTTTTCTTCACGGTCCATATCTGCAATCTTCTTCTCGATGGCGAAAAGTTTTCCAATCTTTTCTATAGCTCTACAGCTCAGGGAATCTTCAATCCCTTTTCTGTCTTTTGGCAGAGCTTCTACGAACTTCCTTCTTGCATGGCCCAGCAGTAGACGTTGGTCACTCCTTCCAGATGATTGTATCCGGCATAGGCATCGGTGATCAGATAACCGCTGAATCCTTTTAGATATTCCTTTGGATTATCACTGCTTCTGTTTGGCCGCTAGTCGAATAGCGTTATCGGATGTGGGAATCCGCTGATATTGGAATAGACCCACATATAGGACTGTGATGTCGCTTTCTTTTCCGGTTCCTTCAGTACCTGTATTCTGGTCTCGTCGCCATGGATATAGTGTTCTTTCAAAAGCTCATCATGCATATGTTCGATCAATGGCTTCAACCATGTTCGTGATGCCTGTATCACCCAGTTCGCCATCGTGGTACGACTGAGTTCGAGTCCCATTTGTTTCCAGTCCTGCACCTGTTTACGGGAAATAAGAGATAATGCTCGTCGCAGACCACATAAGCGCTGTAAAGTGCAGCTTTGAGAGCAGGGCTATGCCCGAAACTGAAAAACCACTAGCTAGGCTGGTGGATATTTATTATATATATCCTTGATAATTTAATACTAAATATGATATATAGAGTCAAAATGTTATAATTAGTTCATGGAAAAGAACAGTGATATATCAATAAAACAGAATCTAATACCAACGATAAAACAAAAAATTCAGTTTAATTATGAGAAAGATAATTCATTGCTGATCTTAAAGATGAATAATACAGAATTACTATATCGTTTGAGAAGTGTTTTGTTTGGCAAAAAAGCAAGGATTAAAGCATATATCAAGAATGAATATGAAGAACATGAATGGTATAAGATCGATAACTCGTTACAAAGTGAATTGCGTTTTCAGTATAGATTAAGTTCTTTAAATATTGAGGATAAATATGCTTATTTTATTATAGATTCTTTAGATGACAATGGCTTTTTAACAATGTCGGATGAAGAATATTGTTCTCATTTAAAAATAGATCAAAATGAGTTCACTAGAATATTAAATGAACTTCAAAAAATGGAGCCAATAGGAATTTTTGCGAAAAACTCTATCGATAGCATAAAGATTCAGTTACAACAAGATGAGCAATATTTCGCATTGGATATATTCACAAATCATTCAAAAGAATTAATTGAAAAAGATTATTCATCTTTGGCAACAATTTATCAATGTACTGTTGATGAAATCATGGATGCTGTTAATGTGATAAAAGAGCAGACACCTTTCCCAGCTACTCAATATGGTTCCAATACATCGTTAGAAGAAGCTATCATTCCAGATGTTGAAATAAAAGTGGAAAATGAAAAAGTTATTGTACACGCAATTGATCCAATCAAAGATATATTTGAAGATTATACAAGCCAAATCAATTCCGATGATCTTTTAAAAGAATATTTCCAGCAAGCAAATATTTTAATTGAAGATATTACAAAACGAAACAAAACAATAATGTTAATAATGAATGAAATTATAAAACGACAAAAGAATCATTTTTTATATGGAGATGAAATCGCTTCTTGCACTATGAAAGAGATTGCTCAAAATATAGGGTCCAATATATCAACAGTAAGTCGCTGTATAAAAGATAAATATTATTTATATAACGATAGAGTTTATCCAGTAAGAGCATTGCTAAAACAAAAAGATCTGGTAGAGAAAAATGATGAGATCATTAGTAGAATCAAAGATTTTATTGCCCAAGAGGAAAAGGCATTTCCTTATAGTGATTACACATTATATCTTTTATTAAAAAAAGAAGGCTATATGATTTCCAGAAGAACTGTTACTAAATATAGGAAGATCTTGAATATTCCAAGCTCTTATAAACGCAAAGAAAAGAACAAATAAAAGTGTACCTCAAAATTTGAGATATGCTTTTTTCGTTTTCTAGGATCAAGTTGGCATATATAATTGCTAATAAAAATAAAAATAGTAATTCTTTCATTAATTCATTATAATAAACTCAATATAAGGAGGGTAAAGATGGAACAGGCTATATTAAATTACATAAATCAACAGACCGAGAATATTGACTGGAACGATCTCGATTTCTTAACGTTAAATGCAATATCTTTGGAAGTAAATAGAAATAAAAAAGAAGTTCAAAAGACCTTATTTGAATTGAATAAAAATGGAAAAATTATAAGGATAAATACCCATCCAATTATTTATGTTAGTCGTTTAATGTTGGAAAAAAAGTATAATACTAGTATTTCTGAAAATGTGTATGAAACCTTAGATGAATTGCTTAAAGATATAAGGTTCAGCAAGATCGATTCTTCATTTCATGAATTGATAGGGTATAATGGATCCTTGAAATCTTGCATAAATCAATGTGTTGCGGCAATTCAATATCCAGGAAATGGGCTACCCATATTACTAATGGGATCTTCAGGTACTGGTAAAAGCTATATCGCAAGACTGATTTATGAACATGGGCATTCCATAGGACGAATAAAAGGAGATTTTATACCAGTCAATTGTTCTGAATACAGCAACAATCCAGAATTATTTTTAACAAATGTATTTGGATATAAAAAAGGCTCGTATACAGGAGCAGAGAAAGATAATCAAGGAATTTTACATTATGCCAATAACGGAATACTTTTTCTAGATGAAGTACATGGATTGCCTCCAGAGTGCCAAGAAAAAATATTTCAATTTATGGATAGTGGTTCATATCACATGGTTGGGGATAATGTGCAATGGTACAAATCAAATGTTCAAATAATTATGGCTACGACAGAAAATCCGAATCAAGTGTTATTAAAGACATTATTAAGAAGAATTCCCTTAATTGTTCAGATTCCAGATCTAAATGATCGACCACTTCAAGAAAGAAGAGAATTGATTCACTATTTATTCACAAAAGAAGAAAAACATGTCGGAAAAGAAATTCAATTATCTAGAATGGTTTATCATGTTTTACAAGCTACTTCTTTTACAGGGAATATTGGTGAGGTAAAAAACATCATAAAAACCGCTGTTGCCAACGGTCTTTTAAAATCCCAAAAGGATGAAATTATTCATATACATATTAATGATCTTCCACCAAAATTTTATAAAAAGGGAGCCAATATATTAGATGATAAAGTTATGTTAAGCGTGAAACAGCTTCTTAATAAAAGAGAAGAAAATCATAATTTTTATCAGTTTCATTATGATATAATCAATCATTTGAAAAATAATAAACATAGTTTTTTAAATGAAACAGAAAAACAATATATTTATGGAAAAACTAAGATCTATATTGATTTGCTGTTTTATGATCTTAAACAAGATGAAATATATCAAAACAACATTAACTTAGATTTCATTACACAAGTGTTAAAAATAATAGAAAACAAATATCATTCAAAACATTTTACGAATAGTGAAATTGAAATTATCTATAAATTGGTTGCATTTTCAGCAGACATCCTAACATTGAATAAAAAAGCATTAGACGATGAATCAGTTAGAACATGCTATAAAAAAGTATTGGATTATTTTCTTGTTGACGAGAAAATTATTGAGGATTTTTATGAATTGATCAAAGATACGGTTTTGATAGAAAATGTTGATATTTTTAAATTGGACCTATTATTGTTATTTGTGTTTTTTTTGAAAGATTTTAATGATCTGACAACTGCGAGTGTGATCATAGCCCATGGATATTCCATTGCCAGTGAAATGGCCAATAATGTAAATCATCTGTTGGAAAGACATGTTTTTGATTCTATTGACATGCCATTAGATTGTGATTTTAAAGATGTAGTGGATAAATTGATCATATATTTAGATGGCTTGTCTAAAAAAAGAAACGATGTCATAGTGTTAGTTGATATGGGATCATTAGAAAATATATACAGATATTTATCATCATATCTATTTAATATAGGGATCATTGATAATGTAACGACAAAACTATGTTTGGAAGTAGGAACAAAATTAATTCAAAATGAATCCATTATAAATGTTCTGGAGCAAGCAAGCTCACAAAATGTTAGTCATTATACATTGATAGAGAAAGAGAAAAAACAAGAGATCATTTTGACAATTTGCGAAACTGGATTGGGCATGGCTAATGCTATTGCGGATTTGGTAAAACAAAGTTTGCCAAAAAAGATTGATATTTTAATTATTCCATATGATTATCAAAGCTTGGTTGCCGAAGGGAAAAAGTTACCTTTATTTCACACTTATCATGTTTGTTTTATTTTAGGAACAACAGATCCTAATTTAGAAGGAATTCCATTTTTATCCATATTTGAGATCATGGATCAAAGAAATGCAAATTATATTCAGGGATTGATGAAAAACTATTTTAGTGATTCTGAAGTTTCTCAGTTTTGCAATGAGCTATTGAAGAACTTTACTATTGAAAATTTAAAAAATTATTTAAATGTGATTTCACCGCAAAAAATAATTGATGATATACAAGCATTTGTAAATGATGTGCAAAAAGAATTGGATATTCAATTAAATTCGAACTTGACTTGTTGTTTGTATATTCATCTGGCTTGCATGGTAGAACGAATCTTGCTTCATGAAGAAATCAACCGATTTGAAGCACTGGATACAATTATCAATCATAATCAAGACTTCTTTAAAAAGATAAAAAAATCTTTTAAGAGAATAGAGAAGACATACAATATACAAATACCAGATCAAGAAATAGCTTATTTACATGAATATATTTATTCAAGATATGAAGGATCAAAAGAAATCACTGATGAAATTCTTTCGGATCTTTTCAATAAATAGATTTGATAAGGACGAAATTCGGGTAACCAAATAATTTAGGGGACTCGGCCAGAAATCCAGGGGAGAATTTAGGGGACTAACCAATGATCAAAAATTTTCTACTCCCCTAAATTAAAAATTCAGCTGTAAAAGGAGGGTGAAATTGCCCTCCTTTTCATATCTCCCAGTCTAGTATTGATTCTGTTGATATTATCTTAATTTGGTCTTATTGTAACAGCCGCGTTTGGTCCCGTTTTTCTTGAACTCAGACCTGGCTCTTGGGACTCCCTTGATAACTGGATTCCTTCGCATGCTCAAGAGGATGCGGTTTCGTGTATAATCAAAATCAGAGAAGCCTCGTGCGTTTCTCTTATAAGTTGGCACAAATTGTTGCTAATAATAGGGTGAATAAAAAAAGAGAAGGAGGTGAATTATGACAAAGAAAATCATACTTGCATCACATGGTCGATTTGCTTCAGGAATGTTAAGTGCAGCAAAAATGATTATTGGAGAGTTGAAAGGAGTTGATAGCTTTGATTTAGAAGATTACGAATCACCATATGAAATTTATAAAAATATAGAACATGCTATGAAACAAGAAAAAGATACAGTTTTTTTGATTCTAACAGATTTACTTGGTGGTAGCGTAAATAATCAGTTACTGGAATTATGCACAAATAAAAATGTGTATGTAATAGCAGGAGCAAATTTAGGGATGCTATTAGAATTGTATTTAGCCGATGATAATAAAGAAATTAGGACCATTATTAAAGATTCGGTAGAAGCATCAAAGCAAAATATACGATTTTTTGGATATCCTATCAACGACTATGTCGATCATAAGGAATTAATGGAGGTGAATTTATGGTAGTGATCCTAAGAGTTGATGATCGATTATTACATGGTCAAGTAGCCTTTTCCTGGTTAAACCTTCTTGGGCCGGACGCTATAGTTATAGCCAATGATGAAGTTATGACTAACGAGATTCAAAAAACTGCAATTAAGATGGCTAAACCAACGGGTGTGAAAATGTCAATACGTTCGCTTAAGGGAGGCATAGATCTAATAAATGATGAAAGAGTCCGAGATCTTAAGTTGTTTGTTGTTGTAAAAACGACAGAAGATGCATTGGCATTGATCAATAGTATTCATGAACATATTTCTTTAGTGAATATTGGAGGCTTGTCTAATCGAACTAAGGGAAATAACAAAATTGTAAAAGGCGTATATTTGTCTGATCAAGACATAATTAATGTAAAAGAAATTATGAAAAAAGTAGATAAGGTTGATGTAAGAATTGTGCCAACCGATCCTAACAAGAATATTGCTACTTTAATTTGAGAAAGGAGAGTTTATGTTTTTAAATGCTTTACTTGTGTCATTGGCAGTAGGTGTTTGTTACTTTACAAACGAATGGTTTTGCCGTTTGTTCAACGATAAACCAATTATTATTGGTACTATTGTTGGTTTTTTGCTAGGAGATCCAGTTACAGGAATTATCTGTGGTGGTACATATGAATTGATTTTTTTGGGAGCTGTAAATATTGGTGGAACTGTACCAAGCGATGCTTTAACAGGAACCGCTATTGCCACAACTTTTATCATTTTAACAGATATGGATATTGAAGAAGCGATGGCTTTAGCTATCCCAGTAGGGCTTTTAATGGGTCAGATACAAATGATGACATTTATCATTCCAAGTTTCTTCAATAGTTATATAGATAAATTGATTGAAGATGAAAACGATAAAATGTTTGGCTGGATGGTAGCTTTAACATTATTGATGAGATGTTTCTTTGAATCATTCTTGACTTTTTTGGCTATTTATTTAGGAACCGATATCATTACTTCTATAATGAACGCACTACCAGAAGCTGTTACAGGAGGTCTTACAGTAGCTGGTGGAATGTTAGCAGCTGTCGGATTTGCTATGTTATTAAGAATGATCTGGACAAAAAAATTAGCTGTATATTTCTTTGTTGGATTCTTCTTAACAACTTATTTAGGTGTACCAACATTAGGTATCGCTATTGCCGGTGTATTGTATTGTATCATCCGTTATTATACATTGATTGATTCTCCAAAAAATTTGATGAATCAAAATGAAAATATGGCAATGGAAGGAGATGACTTGTTCAATGACTAAGAAAAATTCGATTTTATATTTGAATCCTGAAGATAAAAAGATGATCAATTCTGTTGCATGGAGAATGATGGTAGGAAGTGCACCTTATCAATATGAAAAGATGCAGGCATTGTCTTTTTTATACGCAATGGTACCTGTAGTTAAAAGATATTATAAGGATGATAAAGAAAAAAGAATCGAAGCTTATAAAAGACATTGGGAATTATGGAATACAACACCACAGGTAGCTGGATTGGCAGCCGGATTAGCTGCTGCAATGGAGAGAGAAGCTTCTATGAATCCGGATTATGATGTTAGCAGTATCAATGCAACAAAAGTTTCATTGATGGGACCTTTAGCAGGAATTGGTGATTCGATTTTCTGGGGATCTTTAAAGGTAATCGCAACTGGTATTGGTGTATCTTTTGCACTTCAAGGGAATATCTTAGGACCTATTTTATATTTCCTTGTTTATAATATCCCTTCTTCTTTAGCTAGACATTTGTTACCAGTCATTGGATTTAATTTAGGTACTAGTTTCTTTGAAAAAATGAATAAAAATGGAATCATGCCATTTTTAACAGAATGTTGTAATATTGTTGGACTTATCATGGTAGGATCGATGGCTTGTACAATGGTTACTTTAAAAGTACCGTTTGTGTATGAGGCAGAGGGAGTAACGATCAATGTGCAAGAAATCTTAGATTCAATCTTGCCGAACGCTTTACCGCTAGGATTGACATTGTTATGTTTCTGGTTATTAAAAAAGAAAAATGTATCTCCAACCGTTCTTATTATTTTGTTGGTCGTAGTTGCGATCGCATTGCATGCAGTAGGAATTCTTTAGTCATATTGAATAATTATAAAAAGTAAAGGAGAAAATTATGACAAAACAGGAAATCATTGAAAGTTTAAAAGGAGGATTAATCGTATCTTGCCAGACAGAGCCAAAAGATTGTATCCATGAGGATGGCAGAACAGTGGTAACAATGGCAAAGGCAGCTAAATGGGGTGGAGCTGTCGCTATTCGCTCCAATAGCCCTGAACAAGTAAAAGCTATTCATGAAGCTGTTGATCTACCTATTATTGGGCTCGATAAGATTTATTATGATACGATGGATAGAGTTATTATGACGCCAACTATTGAACATGCCAAGGCTTTGTGGGAAGCTGGGGCAAGAATCATTGCATTAGAGGCAACAGATCAGCTTAATCATTTGGGTGTTCCAACAAGAAATTTGATTCCAGAAATCAAAAAAGAATTACCTGAAGCTATTATTTTTGCAGATGTTGATACTGTTGAGAACGCTATTGAAGCTGCCAAATTAGGAGCGGATTTTGTTGCTCCAACACTTGCTGGATATACAAAGGCTACTGCATATATTACAGAACCGCCAGCATATAGAGAAGTTGCAGAAATGTGTAGAGCTGTAGATGTTCCTGTTATTATGGAAGGACATGTATATGATCCAGAGTCTGCTATGAAGAGTTTATATCTTGGATGTTATGCTGTAGTAGTTGGTAGTGCTATTACCCGCCCACATTTTATTGTAAAAAGATTTACGGATCTACTAAACAAATTCCCTAAAGATTCAAATTGGAGAGATGATGAACGAGCTTGGCAAGGACCAATTACTAAATTAGAAAAATAATCTATAAATTGTTTCCTCTACATAGATATGTGTCTTTATGTAGAGGAAACCTTCTGTAAAGTCAATTGAAGGAAATTAGAAAGGAACAATATATGACAAAACAAGTTGATGAAGGTTTATCTGGAAGAAATAATGTTGAAATTAAGTCGAAATTACCATGTGAAAAAAGTGTTGAAGAACAATTGGAAGTAATGGAAGAATATACAAGAGTTCATAAAGCTACCCATGGTATGCCTAAAGGAATCCGAGAAATTCAATGTATGAAAGTTTTGTATCCTAGAATGTTTAGGACAAGGAAAAAAGAGGATTTTTTTGTTGGTAGATATGATGCTCTTCCAATTGGGTTTGGTGCTGTTACTTCTTTAGGTGGAGTAGGACATTATTGTGTTTTTGGAAAATTAAATACTTTTCAGGAGAAATTGAAAGATCCTAAAGATAAAGAACGAATTAATAAGTTGATTGATTATTGGGTAGATCATGATGTAAAAGGTAAATTTGCTAGCAAATATAATGACAAAGTTATCAATAAAGTATTCTCAAATACAGCCTTGACGGCTCCTTGTGAAAGTTCTGCGCGATTGAGCGGTATGATGTTGGATTACAATAAACTTGTTGAGAAAGGAATCGCCGGATTAAGACAGGAAACTTTATCAAGGATGTGCGATGATCCGGATAATGAATTCTATTTAGCTGTATTGGATGCTTTGGATCTGTTTACTGAATGTTGTGATTTCTATATTGAAAAAACAGAAAAAGAATTAGAAAACGAAAAAGATCCAGAGGCTCAAGAAGATCTAAAAACAATCATTCAATCTCTACAGGTAATTCGTAATGATCCACCAGAAACTTTCCATCAGGCACTTCAGATGATCTGGTTATATACAGCTTTAGCTGGAATCATCAATTACGGAAGATTGGATGATGTTGTAGGAACTTTCTTGAAACATGATTTAGATAGCGGTCTGATTACATATAGCAAAGCTAAAGCATATGTAAAATGTTTATGGACATTAATTGAAAATAAACGTACTACTGTTAATGGTCGAGTTATCGTTGGAGGTAGAGGAAGAAAAGATCCTGAAGCGGCCGATATTTTTACTAGAATAGCTTTAGATGTATGTCATGAATGCCGATATGTAGAACCACAGTTTACACTTCGATTATATGAAGATACACCAGATGATATTTTTGATAAAGCGATGGAATGTTTAGCAGATGGAGCAACATATCCTACTTTATATAATGATAAGGTACATGTTCCAGGTTTAGCTCATTGCATGAAGATCAGTGAAAAAGAAGCTGAGCAATATGCAATGTTTGGATGTGGTGAAATGAATATTGTCGGAAAGACAGTCGGTACCCCAAATGCAACGATCAATCTTTTAAAGACACTGAATATTTTCATGAATGATGGTGTGGATCCATATGATAATGTCTACAAAGGAGATGGCGTAGCATTAAAAAAGATGAAAGACATCAAATCATATGATGAATTCTATCATTATTATCTTTTGTTAGTTGATCATTATTTAGATATCTTAGCGTATAGCCAGGCTAAATCGTATGAAGTTATGAATGAAGATGTGGATTTTGTGTTTAATAGCATTCTAATGGATGATTGTTTGGCTAAAGGAAAACCTTTATTAGACGGCGGTGTTAAATATTTAGGCGGATGTTGTGAAACCTTCGGAAATACAAATGCCATATAGATAAGCGCAAGAAATGCAACAACCGCAACACAGAAAAA
>ERZ824488.1388-NODE-1388-length-26961-cov-9.450792_pt1 | contig 26961 bp, 24 predicted proteins | sample MGYA00519936_ERZ824488 | MGnify/ENA primary metagenome ERZ824488 (study PRJEB31778, sample SAMEA3449153) | human gut metagenome | biome: human gut; feature: human-associated habitat; material: faeces | place: United Kingdom | collected 2010/2012 ... | reverse complement strand
ACTGTTTCCTGAGTCTAACTCAGGCTTGCGCTTGCGCTTGGCTGGCGACACAGCGACGATGAGCGCGCCCGGTGGGCGATGCAGCGAATCGGAGCTGCTCAAGCACAGGGAGCTGGAGGAAGCGGCCCCGCCGCGACGCGCAGCGACCATGTGCGCAGAGGCCGGGGAAAGAGGTAGCCGGATACCAAACATCAAAAACGCCTGTTTTGCACGGGCGTTTTTCTTAGGTATTCAGGGCTTTTTGCTTACTTGTGCTCATATTGTGCTTTCGCTCTGGCAACTTTCCGGCAACATTTTTTTGAAAACATCTCTCACGGCGGCGGCGTTCGCGTCCTCTTTTTCCTTTTAGTGGAGGAGCAGGCGCTTGACAAAGCACCGGCGATAAAAGATACTTTAAGCATTAAGGCGGATATTTCAGCGCCGAATGGCGCACCGATTATAAGCATAAAATCGGAATACCGAAGGACAGTCAAGGAGGACAGTCAAATGGAGCAGAACACTGAAACCAAAACGGAAGCCAAGCTCAAGCCGGAGGAAATGCCGGAGTATCAAGGGAAACTGTCACAGTATCTGATTCAGGGGTGGCGCAAGGACTTCCCGGAATGGACGGACGAGCAGATTATAGAGGCATTGGAGAGCACTTAACACGGCAATCAGCGGATAGCCCGCCCTTCCCCGCAACCGCAGGTTGCTTGCCTGCGAAAGGGTTCTGTGCTACAGTTGTGAAAAAGGAGGGCTTTGATGATATGGAAACAAGGAAAATAATTCATAGCTTAAGGACTGAAAAGGGGCTGTCACAAGGCGAATTGGCAGAAAAGGTTTTTGTTACAAGACAGGCGGTGTCTCGGTGGGAAAACGGTGAAACCACGCCTAACGTGGAAACCTTGAAGCTGCTCTCGAGGCTTTTTGATGTTTCAATCAATACTCTGCTGGGTTCCCCCAAAAAGCTGATATGCCAATGCTGCGGTATGCCGCTGGAGGATACCATAACCAGCAGGGAGCCCGACGGCTCCTTCAACGAAAAATACTGCAAGTGGTGCTATGCCGGCGGCGAATTTAAGTACCATAGCAAGGAGCAGCTTATAAATTTCTGCGTGGCGCACATGGCCACCGAGACCTGGCCCGCGGAGCAGGTGCGCGCCCACATGGAGGCCGTAGTGCCGCTGCTGGAGCATTGGAAGGGGTAATGGGCAGGGCTGCACGGCGCGCTTCTTAACAGTTTATTTTATTGACAGGCGTTATGCTGTCAAATTATACTTTTGCTATGATAAACAGGTTTTGCAAAAGAGCGGCGGCGCTGGTGCTGGCGTTGATAGGGATGGCCGCTGCATGCGGGTGCGCGAAAAGGGCGGAGGCGGACGCCACCTTCGTCATGCTCACCGCGCCCACGGTGGAGCCGATAGTCACCCCCGTACCCACGCCGGAGAGCACGCCCCCGCCGAAAAAAACGCCAAAGGCCGAAAAAACGCCAGAGGATAATAAGAAAGAGGACGAAGCCAAAGAAAAGGAAAAGCCCAAGAGCACCGCAGACCAGAAGGAGGAAAAAAAGGCCTCCGCCAAGACCCCCCACGCCAAGGACTATACTAAGGTCGATATAAAAAAGGCAAGCGGCACAAAGGTCACGGACTTCGAGACGGACAGGATAGACGGCGGAAAGCTGAGCCAAAGCTATTTTTCCGGCGGGACCATAACGCTTGTAAACGTATGGTCCACCACATGAGGAATCTGCGTGGACGAGATGGGTCGTCTCGCAAGGCTCTACAAGGAATACAAGGGCACCGGAGTGCAGTTCTTAGGTATATGCGCCGACGTATACGGCCTTAACGGGCAGACCTGCAGCGACGCGAAAGACTACATAGCCTCTACCGGCGCTGGCTACCCCCAGATAGTGGCCACAGAGGCACTGCTGCGCTATGTTTCGTATATGCCCAGCACACATATTTTCGACAGCTCGGGCAGGATGATAGCAAAGTACGCGGGCACGCTGAGCGAAGCCGAATGGATAAACGTGATAGAGACCATAATGGCGGAATATTCATAGAGAAACTACAAAAAGGGCGATCTACCCGCCCTTTTTTGCTTGGGATATTTTATTATCGCGAAGCGCTCATTTTGAGCATCTCTCGGGCAATATCGAACTTCAAAGAGGCGTATTCGTCGGTGGTAGGCACCTCCAGCATGACCAGCACCAGGCGCGCGTCCTTGTCCTCCGTATCGCAGCGGAAGCCGGCAAACCAGGATATCTGGCGGCTCTTGTCGTTGCCTATTTCGGCAGTACCGGTCTTTGCGGCCACGGTGACGGAGGTCACCTTCAGGGAACGGCCGGTGCCGTTGAGGCTGTGGTCAACCACGTCCTTGAGGTAAGGCACTATCACATCCAGCGAATGCTGCTCTATTACGCCGCTCTTCCATACTTTGGGGCTGGCCCTGGAGACGTTGTTGTATTTTATGCCCTCAGTTTCATACAGGCCGTCCACTATATAGGGCTGCATTATATTGCCGCCGTTGGCAAAGGCGCAGAACATTGTGGCCATCTGCAGGGGGGTAGTCAGTATTTCGCCCTGGCCGTAGCCGCTGTCCGCAAGAAGCATGAGGGTAAGCTCGGTATCGTCGTTGTACAGCTGCGATTGGGCCACGTTCAGGTCAAAGGGCATGGTATCGCCAAAGCCTATGCTCTTCATGTAGCTGGTATAGTTGTCCCAGCCCATGAGCAGCGCGGCGTTGGCAAAGTAAATGTTATCGGAATGCACTATGGCGCTGCGCATGTTGAGGGGACTTAGACGGCCATACTTGACCTGAGTGCGCTTTATTTTGCTGCCGAGCCAGGTGCCATAGTCGGTAGGCAGCCAGTAGTCATCCACGATCTCGCCGGTGAAGACGTAGTTTTCATCCAACGTGCCGCTTTGCAGCGCCGCTACGGCGGTAAACGCCTTCAATACCGAACCGGGAGGGTAAAGGCCCTGAGTAAGACGGTTATAAAGAGGCTTGTTGGCCTTGCTCAACAGCTCCGCGTAGTCTGCGGAGCTTATGCCCTTGGCAAAGGCGTTCAGGTCGTAACCCGGCCAGGAGGACATTGCCTCTATGGCGCCGGTCTTGGGGTTCATGACCACTACCGCGCCTGCGGTAGTCTCACCGAAAAGCACGCTGTCCAGCACGAAGTCCAGCCGTTTTTGCAGCTTGTAGTCAATCGTGAGCTGAAGGTCCAGTCCGTCCTCGGCGGGCTTGGTGTACAGTGTGCGGCGGTTGGTGCCCTGAGAGGTGCAAATGTATATATGGTAGCCGTCATTGCCTCTCAGCTCTTTTTCGTATTTGGCCTCCAAACCGTTGCGGCCAACGTAGGAATCCGAGGTATACAGGCCGTTCTCGGCATCCCGGCCCTCGTTCAGCTCATTGAGCCTGGCCTCCAGCTCTTCATCGCTGCCGGCGCTGACTATGCCTACATAGCCTAATGTATGGGCCAGCATGTCATTTTCGGGATAAGAGCGCACCGAGCCGTAGTTGCCGTAATCTATGCCTATGCCTTCTATTTCGAGAAGCTGAGTTTCAAGGTATTCTGGGAACTCGCCCTGATAGAACTGCCTGAGCACGGCAACGCCGTCGTAGGCCTTACTCAGCTTTTTGTCTATGGTCTCCCTGGTCATGCCGAGGAGGGAGGAGCACTTGTTGTAGAAGTAGTCGCGATTGGTATCGTTCAGCCTGTCCGGCATGGCATAGACGGATATTTTTCCTTCAGTGGTGGCCAATACATGCCCGCCGGCCATTATCTCGCCCCGCTTTGCGCTTATGCGGGCCACGCGGACTGTATCGCCCCATTCCATCTCGGGAAATATGAGATTTGGCGACCACTCTATGAACCACCTGTTGCGGGACTTTATGGCTACCATGCGATGCTCGCCGGATACGTCGCCCAAAAGGGGAGATGAATATGTAGCGGTGAAGTTGACTATGGTGAATACCTCGCCCTCGTTGACTTGGATATTATCGTACAGTACAGAGGTTATCTCCAGCGCATCGAATATGTTCATGTATTTGGCGATAAACTGATTTTTGCTTATGAGCCCTTCCGATTCGCGGTTGGGCTCAAGCTTGGCCAAAGCCACATAGTCAGGCTTTTCATTGGGGTCTATGGGCTTGGAAGGGTCCACGCCGGCAGTCTCGTCAGGAATAAAGGTTACGGCGCCGTCCAGAAGGTTGTATGCCCCCTCATAGTCGCCGGAGGATATTTTAGACAAAAAATCAAGACACACCTGCTTGCCGCTTGAGCCGGTACAGCCCGGCAGCAGGCAAAGGCAGCTGGCCCATATCAGAATTATGCTTAAAGCTCTTTTCAACCCTGCTTCTCTTTCGCTCCCATGTTGAATAAATAATTGATTATAACAAAATTATAGCTTGGGGATAATCATATGTAAACGGCTGACAATAAAAGTTTACACAGGTAAATTTGACAGCATCGAGATGTATTGATAAAATAAACTAAGTGAAAGGAAACGCCATGGTTCGACGGAAAAAGAAAAATCCCATATCGGCACTGTTTTCGGGGCGCAGGAAAGGTACGCAGCAGCGCAAGGCGAGAAGCGCGAGCCGCCCCGGCTTCGGCTGGGCAAATATCGGCCTTATTGCCGCGGTATTGGCAGCGGGGGCCTTTTTCGCATGGGCGCTAATGTTCTCGGACGGACGGCTTAATATATATTTGAAGGACGGCGGTCGCACTCACCAATACCTTACGTGGAGGACCAATGCCGGCGAGTTCCTCACGGCAATAGGCGCGAAGCTGGACGAGAACGACACACTGTCGGTAGCGAAGGACGCGGAGCTTACCGACGGCGAAACCATAGAGATAACCAGGGCATACCCCATAGCGGTGCAGTCCGGCGGCAATACCGAGGTGATGTACCTCAGCTCCGGCACGGTGGGCGACGCGCTGGACAAGGCGGGCATAACCGTAAAATCGGGAGACGAGATATCGGAGCTCACCTTCCGGGATCTGGAGCCCGGCATGAAGATAAGCCATACCGCCGTGGACGTTACATACAAGGTATCCTACAAGACCCTCGACTACGACGAGATAATCAAAAAAGACGACAGGGAGTACGAGAGCTTCAAGAAGGTGGAGGTAGAGGGCAAGGACGGCAAAAAGCAGATAACCCAACGCATAACCGTAAAGGACGGCGTGGAGGTATCCCGGGAGGTCGTAGACCAGATAATCACCGAAAAGGCCGTGGACGAGATAATACGCGTCGGCACCAAGATACGCTACCAGACCAACTTCAAGGGAGAGACCAGACGCTGGAAGGAAGCCCCGAAGGACGGCGTAAACGGCTGGAAGAGCATGAAGGTGGACAAGATAACCGCCTATTGCACAGGTACCCGCACAGCCACCGGTACAACGCCCAAGCTGGGCACCATAGCCGTGAACACATATTACTTCAAATACGGCACCCAGTTGTATGTGAGGGGCTACGGCTACGGCACGGCAAGGGATACCGGCGCATTCAGAAAATATACCAACTCTTCCGGAAAGCCTATGAACCAGCTGGATCTCTGGTTCAACTCGGAATCCGAGGCGAGGCGCTGGGGAACAAAATACAACGTGACTATCTGGTATAAATAATGAGCACAGCTTCAGTAAAACGCGAACTTGAAAAATACGGCCTCACGCCCAACAGGGCGCTGGGGCAAAATTTTTTGGCCAGCGACACTGCGGCAAGGACTATTGCCGAGGCTGCCGGTGAAAACCGCTGCCCGGTTATAGAGATAGGCCCGGGCATGGGCGCGCTGACTGCCGAACTGGTAAAATGCGCCCAAAGGGTAGCGGCAATAGAGATAGACAGACGCATGGCGGAAATAATCGCGGACAGGCTGCCCGAGGTACAGCTTATCAACGAAGACGCGCTAAAGGCGGATATACCGGGGCTTATAGCGGCCCTCGGCGGCAGGGCGAATATCGCGGCGAACCTGCCGTATTACATAACCACGCCGCTTTGTATGAGGTTTTTATCCATAGGCGCGGACGGCAGCATACCCGCCATGACGCTTATGATGCAGAAGGAAGCGGCGGAGCGGTTCACGGCAAAGCCGGGGGACCGCGTATACGGGCCGCTGACGGTGCTTGCGGGGTATTATTATGAGGTTACTAAGCTCATGGAGCTGTCCCGGGATATGTATTACCCCCAGCCTGATGTGGACTCAGTAGTGCTGAAGCTTACGGCCAAGGGCGCGGAAAAGCTTTTTGAGCTGGAGTGGCTGCTGAACAGGGCATTTGCAATGCGCAGAAAGACTCTATCAAACAACCTCAGGGCTGCAGGAATATCGGACGAACGGCTGAAATCGCTGCTTGGAGCTTGCGGCATAGAGGGAAATATACGCGCAGAAAAGCTTACGGTGGCACAATTTGCAAATATTGCGCGGGAAATAGAGGCGCACGGGAAATAACGACAAAACCCTATAAAAAGCGATACTGTGGAAAAAGTGGATGAACGCCACTTTTCAGGCAAACTAACAAAGCCTTCGAGTCATTGACCCGAAGGCTTTGCAATACCGCGCACCCGAATCTCGACTTCACGTCCCATGGGCGTTTTCGCCATCAGGTTGCTACTCCCGGGCATGCCCGCGGCACACCTGCGCTTCCGCTTAATGCTGCTGCCTTCCGGCCCTGACATGGTTCACAGTGGCAAGTTGCACGGGACCCGGGGATCGACGCCCCACGATGGCGGCGGCCCCACAGGGGTGAGCCTCAAAACGGGGATTCAGCCCTGCTGTAGCGGATTGCAGGTATAGGGCACCGCTATCTCCCCGCTTAGCGCGGCAAGGTTATTTTAACAAGGCAAGGGCAATTAGTCAATAAAACGCACAAAAAAATTGCTTTGGAAGGGGGTCCAAAGCAATTGTCGGTTTGTTATTGGTTTTGAAAGGGTTTCTCTCACTTGCAAGCTTATTATAACCCGCGGGGAGACGGAAATCATCACAAAAGTATTACAATCTGCTGAAATGTTGATTAAATTTTAAAGAAGTATTTGTTTTATCGCTCGTTTGAGGTATAATCATGCCGTTAGATAACCTGAACTCAATGAGAAGGAGGAACTCAGAAAATGAAAAAGACGATAAAGATAGAAGGAATGATGTGCGGCCACTGCTCCGGCAGGGTAAAGAAGGCGCTGGAGGCCGTGGCGGGAGTTGAGACCGCAGAGGTGAGCCACGAGACAGGCATGGCAGCAGTGACCCTGAACGGCCACGTATCCGACGAGGAGCTGGCCAAGGCCGCAGCCAATGTGTCCACCGGCTACAAGTTCCTGCCCTTCGAGGTCTACGCTCGCGGCAAGTTCGGCGACTACGCCGGCGATGCCTACACCGGCAAGACCACGCTCTCCGATGCCGTGGCTTCCTGGCAGAAGGACCTGCAGGATTACGCCAAGCAGCAGGGCTACCAGGTGAAGTAACGGCAATCACAGCAGACTTCCTCCTGTGGTTTCTGTAGCGGGAGGTTGCGATAACAGGATCGGGCACTCTTCGGAGCGCCCGATTTTCTTATGCCATGGGAGCAGTGGCGCGCGGATTGCGATACCAAGATGGCGTGTTGCCGAAGAATGTGTATAATAAAAGATGTTATCGCAACCATAGCTACAAAGTGGCGAAACAAAGCCGTTTTGTGACTACTGAACCATAGAGTGATGGTTCACGATAGCATGACGACGAGGAGAGTTGCCATGCTGTTGTGGTGACAATCACTGCAGACCGCCGAAAGGCGATCCAAGGAAGGAGAACAGAACGATGAAGTTCACCGTTGCTAAGAAGGCCATTGCACTTACCGGTGCGGTTGCCATGCTGGGTTCCGTTGCCGCCTGCGGTTCCGACACCGCCAGTGGCAAGCCGGCTCAAGATAAGGACGTTACCGAAATCACCGTGTGGGCTTGGGAGCCCACGCTGACCCAGGTTGCCAAGGACTTCACCAAGAAGACCGGCATCAAGGTCGATCTCAAGAACGTCGGCACCAACACCAAGGAATACACCCAGCTTGATAACGCCATCGAGGCTGGCTCCGGTGCTCCGGACGTCGCTCAGGTTGAGTACTACGCCATCCCGCAGTACGCCATCAAGGGCAACCTGCTGGACATCACCGACAAGACCTCCGGCTACTCCGACTTCTACACCCCTGGCCCGTGGGCTTCCGTGCAGTTCGCCGGCAAGGTCTACGGCCTGCCGATGGATTCCGGCCCAATGGCCTTCTTCTACAACAAGGAGGTCTTCGACAAGGCCGGTGTTGACGCCGAGCAGATCAAGACCTGGGATCAGTACTACGACGCCGCCAAGAAGATTCACGCTCTGGGCGACAACTACTACATCACCTCCGACACCGGTGACGCCGGCTTCTTCGACTCCATGACCTGGCTGGCCGGTGCAAAGCCGTTCCAGACCTCTTCCGATGGTTCCGAAGTCACCGTCAACCTGACCGAGGACAAGGGCGTCAAGACCTTCACCGACTTCTGGCAGAAGCTGCTGGACGAGGGCCTGCTCGACACCAAGACCGCTGGCTGGTCTGAGGACTGGTTCAAGGGCATGGTCGACGGCACCATCGCCTCCCTGTTCACTGGCGCTTGGATGCCTGCCAACCTGGCCAACTCCGCTGCTGACGGCGCTGGCAAGTGGCGTGTGACCCAGATGCCGACCGCTGACGGCTCCACCACCAACTCCGAGAACGGTGGTTCTTCGCTGGCTGTGCTCGCCTCCACCAAGAAGGCTGACGCTGCTTACCAGTTCATCGAGTACGCCAACCACGGCGACGGCGTGGCCACCCGTGTGGCCGGCGGTGCATTCCCGGCTGACAAGGCCTCCATGGAGTCCGACTCCTTCAAGAACACCACCACTGTGAAGAACGCCGATGGCGAGGACGTTGACTACTTCGGTGGTCAGAAGTACAACGAGGTTCTGGCTCAGGCTGCTGAGAACGTGTCCTCCGACTACCAGTTCCTGCCCTACGAGGTCAAGGCCCGCACCATCTTCGGCGACTACCTTGGCAAGTCCTACACCGGCGACCAGAAGCTGACTGACGGTATCGCCGCTTGGCAGAAGGCACTGCAGGATTACGGCAAGGATCAGGGCTTCACCGTGAAGTAAGCCTTGAACCCTCGCTGAGACTGCCTAGCTAATCTCACCTGATACACAAAGCCCCGTGACGAATCCCGTCACGGGGCTTTTACCGTTTTAAGCCCCGCCTAGTACACTCGTCACCATGCGAGTGATCGGACAGCGAATCAAAAGAATGGCAACCATAGCAGTGACTGCCATCCTTTCCGTATCCTTGGCCTCGTGCGGGCAGTCCACCACCGATAACCGCACGGAAATCAGCGTATGGAGCTGGGAACCGAGCATGGGCGAGGTCATCCGCCGTTTCGAAAAAGCCAATCCGGACATCCGCGTGAAATGGACCAACATCTCCGGCTATGGCAATCTCAACACCGCCATTCAGGACGGTTACGGCACGCCGGACGTGGCTCAAATCGAATACTATGCACTGTTGCAGTACGCGGTCTCCGGCCAATTGCTTGATCTGACCGACAAAATCGGCTCGGATTATTCCAACTTCTTTACCCTCGGCACATGGTCGTCCGTGCAGCTCGCCGGCCGTACCTACGGGCTGCCCATGGATTCGGGCCCGATGGGCTTCTTCTACAACGAAGACGTGTTCCGCCAAGCCGGCGTGGACGCCACCAAGATCAAGACTTGGGATGACTACTATGAGGCTGCCAAAAAGCTCAAGGAGATTGGCGTGTACATCGCCGCCGACTCGGGCGATGGCAGCTTTTACGATGCCATGGTCTGGCTCGCCGGCGGCCAGCCGTTCCACACGTCGGCCGACGGCAAAACCGTGACCATCGATTTGGATGAGGACGCCGGCACCCAACGGTTCACCGAATTCTGGCAGAAAATGATCGATGAGGGGCTTGTTGACACCACCTCCGCCACATGGTCCGACCGATGGAAGCGCCGTGTGGGCACCGGTACCATCGCCTCCGTGTTCTCTGGGGCCTGGATGCCGTCGCTGCTGCTGTCCAATGTGCCGGGCGCGGCCGGTCTGTGGCGCGTGGCTCCCATGCCCACCTATGATGGCCAGCCCACCAACGCCGAAAGCGGCGGGTCGGCACTGACCGTACTGCAATTGACCCGTAAGCCGGATGCGGCCTATCGTTTCGTGGACTTTGTGGCGCATGACGCCCAAGGCATTAGCGCGCGTGTAGACGGCGGTGCCTTTCCGGCCGATTACGCCACCCTGAATTCCGCTGATTTTCTGGATAAAACCACGATTACCAATGACCGTGGCATTGAAATCCCGTATTTCGGCGGGCAGAAGTTCAACCGGGTACTGTCGGAGGCCGCCGAGGATGTGTCGGTCGGATACCAGTATCTGCCATTCGAAGTGTATGCGCGCAGTGACTTCAAATCGACGGTGGGCCAGGCATACGAGTGGTCCGGCAGTTTCCACGCCTATCAGCAGCGACAGGAAGCCATTGAGATGGGCATGAAGGACGAGGAAGGCAACCCGCTCGAACCGTTGGAGAAGCCCGGCAAGAAAGTCAGTCTCTCCGACGGCCTGGCCCAATGGCAGAAAGACCTCCGAGAATACGGCTTCAATCAGGGCTTTACGATTAAGTAGGGATTCGGGGTTGGGTCGGAATCGACCGCGCTATACGCGGCCGATTCCTGCATACTACGTCACTTCACATTGCGCGAGTAGATGTGCGCCATGCCCTTGAAAATCAAATCCGGGTCATACACGTCAATCAGCTCGGTGTCATTCTCAAACACTCGACCGAGGCCACCGGTGGTGATCACCTTGAAATCCTCGCCTCCGAGCTCTCTGCGGAACTGACGAATCGTGCGCTCCACACCGCCCAAGAACGTGTAATACAAACCGGCCTGCATGCAGGTCTTGGTGTTGGTGCCCAGAATCGTATCCGGTCGCGTAATTTCCACTTCCGGCAGCTGGGCCGTATCTCCCCACAGAGCGGCCGCACCGGCACGGATGCCGGTGGTGATGACGCCGGAATCGACCACGCCCTTGTCGCTCACGTGCGTGAACGTGGTGGCGGTGCCGAAATCAGCCACCAGCACTGGGCCGCCATACTCGTAATAGGCACCGGCGCAGTCGGCCAGAATATCCGCACCCAGCGATTTCGGATCGTCAACGCGCACGTTCATACCGGTCTTGATGCCCGGTCCCACCACCATCGGATCAATGTCGAGGAATTTGACGATGGACGAACGGAAGGAGTGCATCACTTTCGGCACCACCGAACAGATGATCACATCGTCCACATCGGATGGCTGAAAACCGCTCATTCTCAGGAATTCAGTCAGAAACAGCCCATACTCATCAGACGTATGGTTGGCTTTGGTGGTGATGCGGTAGGTGCCGGCGATGGCATCGCCATCCAAAAAGCCCAGCACGATGTTCGTATTGCCGATATCAACGGCGACCAGCATGATAACCCTCCAGATTCAAGATGGATTTCATGCGCAATTCTACAGTCCCATGGCTATGATGGCCTGCGGTGGTCGACCCAGCGTGGCGGCCAACCGTAGAACACAACATATACAGAGGAAGAACCATGTCTCAAGACAATGGTGCGCACGTCGAAGACGGCGCAACCACAGATGCGAGCCTTGCCTCGCGCGCAAAGAATCCGAAAAAAAGCGGCCCGAAGTGGTGGCTGATCTCACTGATTGCCGTCATCGTGGCAGTGGCGGTCGTCATCGGCGTCACGCTCGCTTTCGGCGGTAAGAAAGATGACAAGTCGGCTTCGTCCAGCAACCAATATGCCGACACCGTGACCATCGGCCTCAAACTGGCCCCCACCAATCTGGACATCCGCAACACCGCCGGCTCCGCGCTTGACCAGATCCTGATCGGCAACGTATACGAAGGCATCGTGGCACGTGACTCCAAGAACCAGGTCGCTCCCGCCATCGCCTCCAGCTGGGAGACGTCCAAGGACGGCCTGACCTACACCTTCCACCTCAATAAGAACATGACCTTCTTCAATGGCGACAAACTTGACGCCGAGGACGTGGCCTGGTCCATCAACGAGCTGATCGCTAAGGGCTACCACGACGCCGACGCGCTCGCCGCCGTCAGCAAGGTGGAGGCCAAGGACGCCGACACCGCGGTGATCACGCTCAAGACGCCGAACTCCAACCTGTTGTGGACCCTGACCGGTCGCGCAGGGCTCGTGTTCGACAAGGACGCCAAGTATGACCTGAAGACGCAGGCCGTCGGCTCCGGCCCCTACACCGTTGCCAAGTTCGTGGAAAACAGCTCGATCACGCTGAAGGCCAATGAGAAGTACTGGGGCAAGAACAAGGCCAAGACGCCCACCGTGGTCGTCAAGTATCTGGCCGACGACAACGCCGCGGTCAATGCGCTGAAGTCCGGTGACGTGCAGGTGCTCGCCCCGATTACCGAGAACCTCGCCGAACCGTTCAAGTCCGATTCCGCCAAGTACACGGTCAAAGCCGGCAACGGCACCGACAAGTTCGTGCTCGGCTTCAACAACGCTTCCGGTTCCAAACTGGCTGACAAGCGCATTCGCCAGGCCATCCGTTACGCCATCAACCACAAGGAGCTCATCGCCTCTCGCGGCGGTGCGGACAAGGCGCTCGGCGGCCCGATCCCGTCTCTCGACCCCGGCTACGAGGATCTGACGAATCTGTACCCGTATGATCAGAACAAGGCCAAGTCGCTCATGGCTGAAGCCGGCTATTCCACCGACAAGCCGCTTCAACTTACGCTGACCTACGCCAACATCTACGGCACCGAGCTCGGAGACCAGCTGCGCTCCCAGCTCAAGCCCATCGGCATCGACCTGAAGGTGAATGTGGTGGAGTTCTCCACGTGGCTGCAGGATGTGTACACCAACCACACCTTCGATATTTCGCTGGTGGACCACAACGAAAGCCACGACTTCGCATCGTGGACCGATCCGACATACTATTTCGGTTACGACAACAAGAATGTGACCAAGCTGTACAACGAGGGTGTTGCCGCCACCTCCGACAAGGAGCGTGATGCCAAGTTCGCCGCGGCCGCCAAGCTTGTCTCCGAGGATGCGCCGGCCGACTGGCTGTTCAACTACCGCATCACCACCGCCACGGCCAAGGGCGTTGAAGGATTCCCCTTCGACCTCAACCAGACCGTTCTGCCCCTCTACAACGTGACCTACACGAAGTAGTTCGTTACAGCAATGAGCTCCCTCAGTGAGGGGGCTCATTGTTAATCCAAGTAAAGTAGGCATTATGCGATTCGTGTTGAAACGGCTGGCGTTATTCGTGGTGGCGTTGTTCGGCCTGTCCGTGGTGGTTTTTGCAGCATTGCGCATTCTGCCTGGCGATGTGGCCTCCGTGATGGCCGGCGTCAACTCGCCGCCTGAGCGTGTGACCCAGCTACGCGAACAACTCGGTCTGGATCGGCCATTGATTGCACAATACTTCGATTGGATGAGTGCGCTGGCCCGTGGTGACTTCGGCACTTCAATCCTGACTGGTCGCTCCGTAACCTCCTTGGTAGGCGCACGTGCGTCCATCACCTTTCCCCTGATTATTCTTGCCCTGCTCATCGCCTTGGTCATCGGCTTGCCGCTGGGCTGTGCGGCGGTACTGGCCCGCAGCGCAACGGTGCGTGCGGTGTTTCATGTACTGGCTATTGTCGGCGGTGCCGTACCTGCGTTGTGGGGCGGTCTGCTGCTGATTCTGTTGTTCGGGCGCGGCGTAGGATTGCTTGATGTGTTTCCCTCGCAAGGGTTCCCGCTGGATGGTTGGGGCACACCCGGTTCGGCGATATCAGCGTTGGTATTGCCGGCTGTATCGGTCGGCATCATCGTGGGAGCATCGCTTATGCGATACACGCGCGCGGCCTTAGGGGATTTAGCCAGTTCCGGCTACATCGATATGGCACGCTCGTGTGGCATGACGCGCACTCAGGCGGTGTTGCGTGTGGGATTGCGGTTGGCAACCCCGCAGCTGGTGTCTGTTATCGGGCTGACCTTCGCTTCGATGGTCACTGGCGTGATGGTCATCGAAAACCTGTTTGCGTTACCGGGCATCGGCAACGGTCTTGTGACCGACGTGGGCAACCGCGACCTGATTGCCGTGCAAAGCGAGCTGTTCCTGCTGGCCGCGTTCTTTTTGACTGTCGGCCTCGTGGTCGATTTGTTCCACCGCGTGCTCGACCCGCGTCTGAAAACCGCTACCGCCATTACGGAGGTGACCGCATGAGCAATGTTCGTCGTGCGACGACTGGTGGTCGACGGGCTGCCTTCGTCATCGTCCTGCACTCTATGTGGCGTCGTGCCGAGGGCAAATTCGCACTTATCGTGCTCGCTCTGTGGTTGCTCATTGCCATCGTTTCCCTGTTCTGGACCCCGCAATCGCTGTGGGCCACTGATGGCTACCATGTATGGGCCAAGCCGTCCGCCGAGCACTGGCTCGGCACTGACGGCACCGGCGCGGACGTGTTCAGCTGGCTGCTGGCCGGCTCACATACCAATCTTGTGATCGTGCTGCTGACCGTAGTGGCATCTATGGCTTGGGGGCTGCTGCTCATCGCGGCCATGGTGGCACGCAATGCGGCGCTCGCCAGTTCTTCGGTAGTGGTAGTTGATGCGTTGATTTCCGTTCCCACCGTGTTGATTGCGTTGATTCTGGCTGTGCCGTTGGGAGCGTCAATCGCGGTGATTGTGATCGCCTGCGGCTTCGGATATGGGTTGAATCTGGCTCGTGTGGCTCGCCCCGCAGCGTTGCTGGCGGCCCGCTCGTCGTATGTGGAATCGGCCTTGGCCAATGGTGCCAGCGGGTGGCGTGTGCTCATAAGCCATGTTATGCCGAATATTCTGCCGGTATTGGCTGTGCAACTGTCATTGTCGGCGGGCACGGCGGTGTTGGCTGAGTCGGGGCTTACTTATCTCGGTATCGGTGTGCCGTCCGGTGTGCCGAGCTGGGGGCATTCTCTGGCCACTTCGGTCAAACTCATCAACGTGTTCCCATTAACCGTGGTGTGGCCCGGCCTGATCGTCACGGTTGTGGTTGTGGCGCTGAATATTTTTGGTGATGTGCTGCGCGATGCCATCGATCCGGTCACCAACCCCGCATTACGTGAAATAGGAGGCGAACGATGAGCGTCGATGTTCGCGGGTTGAAAATCACGATTGGCGGCAAACCAATCGTCTCTGATGCGGATATGACCATTGCCGACGGTGAACGAGTCGGCTTGATCGGTTCTTCAGGCTCCGGAAAATCTATGATTGCCAAGGCGATGCTGGGGTTGCTGCCCCTGACCGCTGTGACTAATGGGTCGATTGATATGGGCAGCACGGAAATTATCGGAGCTTCCGAACGTGCGCTTGCCGACCTGCGCGGCCGGTATGTGGGTGCGGTGTTCCAGAATCCGGCTGCCTCGCTGAACCCGGTGATGACCGTGGCGCAGCAGATCGCCTTGCCATTGCGGTTGCACTATGATCTGACCAAGGTCGAACGAGCCGACCGAGTGAATGCCTTGTTGAGCAAGGTCGGGCTGGATCTCGATATGGCCGGCAAATACCCGCACGAACTGTCCGGCGGCCAACAGCAGCGCGTGGGCATCGCCACGGCGCTGATCACCTCACCGCGATTCATCATCGCGGACGAACCCACCACCGCACTCGACTCCATCACGCAACGCCAGATCGTGGACCTGCTGACCTCGCTGGTGGACGACGCCGGTGCCTCCATGCTGTTCATCACCCACGATTTCTCCGTACTCGCGCGTGCCACCACCCGCTGCTACGTGCTGGACGCCGGCCGCATCGTCGAATCCGGACCCACCGCCGACCTGCTCGCCGCGCCGACCACACCACAAGCCCAGCGCCTGGTCGCCGCCGCCCAAACCCTCACCCTCCACACCCCCAAGGAGGATTCGCATGAGTAACAGCAGTGTGCCGCTCCTCTCCGCCCACTCCATCACCAAATCCTTCGGCCCGCGCACCGCACGCCACCAAGTCCTCTTCGACGTCTCCGCCGACGTCCACGCCGGCGAATGTCTGGCCGTGATCGGCGGCTCCGGATCCGGCAAATCCACGCTGACCCGCATTATGCTGGGCTTGGAATCCGCGGACTCCGGCAGCGTGGAATACGAGAGCCAATCCATTGTCGGCGGCCGAAAATCGCCGGGATTCGCGGCCCTGCGCCGCGAATCGGGACTGGTGTTCCAGGACCCGTTCTCCTCGCTCGACCCACGTTGGCGAGTCGCCAAATCAGTGGCTGAACCGCTGAGTCTGCAACGGCGTGACCTGAACAACACCGATATCGACGAGCGAGTGGCCGCGGCTCTGACCATGGCAGGCCTTGAACCGGCAGACTTCCTGAACCGGTACCCAATCGACCTGTCCGGCGGCCAGGCGCAGCGCGTGGTCATCGCCCGCGCTATCATCAACGAGCCCAAAGTGATCCTCGCCGATGAGCCGATGAGCGCCATCGACGTGGCCGCGCGCATTCAGATCCTCGACACCTTCGCCGCCATCCGCGCGGCCCGGCCGAGCACCGCCATCATCATGGTCTCCCACGATCTCGGCGTGGTACAGCACATCGCCGACCGCATCCTCGTGCTCCATGACGGGCGTCTCGAAGAGACGGGTTCCACCGCTGAAGTGCTCGGCAACCCCCAATCCGATTACACCCGTCAGCTCATCGAGGCAGCCTCGTTATAGACCTTTTTTGGCTCCCTCTCTGAGGGGAGCTGTCGAATGCAGTGAGGCTGAGGGGAGTTACGGGTGCCGTCGTATTCCCCTCAGTCCGCTTCGCGGCCAGCTCCCCTCAGCGAGGGGAGCCGAGGCCGCCGGCGACACGCGCTTGTCGCGGGTTGTGCTATGGTGTGAGACATGCAGATTATCTCATGTTGTTGTCGCTAACCGACGCCCCTGGGCGAGCGGTCAGTGACGCATAACTTGAGATAGAGCATTCGAATCGCGGCAAATCTGTCGCATGAATTTTCATGAAATCGATGGCACGAGCGTAACCGTGTAACGCGCGAGTCGTGGTTAACATGAAAAACCGATTCACTTTCCGGCTTCACCGTACAGTGAGCGGGGATACTCGATTTCAAACTAAAGCCACAGTCCATTCGTCTGGGAACGTCGGTTCACGAACGCAACGCAGCAAAACCCCACAACCCCAGCAACGAAGGACTTCACATGACCATCCACAACAGCCTCGCAGAACTCATCGGCAACACCCCGCTCGTCAAGCTCAACCACATTCCGCAGGCGGCCGGCGTCAAAGCCACCATCGCCGTCAAAGTCGAATACTTCAACCCCGGTGGATCTTCCAAGGACCGCATTGCCGAACGCATCATCGACGCCGCCGAACAGTCCGGCCAACTGAAGCCCGGCGGCGTGATCGTCGAACCCACCTCCGGCAACACCGGCGTCGGCCTGGCCCTGGTCGCCCAGCAGCGCGGCTACCGCACGATTTTCACCCTGCCGGACAAGGTCTCCGAATCCAAGCGCGCGGTGCTGCGCGCCTACGGTGCCGAAGTCATCGTCACGCCAACCGACGCCGGCCCGGACGACCCGCGCTCCTACTATCAGGTCGCCGAACGACTGGCCAATACGATTCCCGGTGGCTTCCGCCCGAACCAGTACGACAATCCGAACGGCCCGCTGAGCCACTACTACACCACCGGACCTGAGATCTGGGAGGCCACGGACCACAAGGTCACGCACTTCGTGGCCGGCATCGGCACCGGCGGCACCATCTCCGGCACCGGCAAGTACCTCAAGGAAGCCTCCAACGGCGCGGTCAAGGTCATCGGCTCCGACCCGGAAGGCTCCATCTACTCCGCTTCCTCACGCGACGAAGTCCACCAGTACGACATCGAGGGCGTGGGGGAGGACTTCTACCCCAAGGCTTTCGACCGGAACATCACCGACGACATCGTGCGCGTATCCGACGCCGAAGCCTTTGAAATGACCCGCCGTCTGGCCGGCGAGGAGGCGTTGCTGGTCGGCGGCTCGTCCGGCATGGCCGTGGCCAGCGCCATCAAGTACGCGCTTGCCAATGATTTGGACGAGAACCAGATTGTGGTGGTGCTCGCCCCTGATTCCGGCCGCAGTTATCTGGAGAAGATCTTCAATGACGACTGGATGCGTGCCAACGGCTACGGTGACATCGTGGAACGCACCAGCAAGCCCTCCCTCGCCGAGCAGTACCTTAACGGAACTCCCTCTGATGAGGGAGCTGCGGATGGACTCCATAACTAGCTATCAAAAGAATCAATACCAACATCCGCACTAACTAACCGCACCTGTTTTACCTTCGAATACGGAACAATCCCGAAAGGAACCCAATATCATGTCCGCTGAATACAACGCCAAGTTCGCCAACACCGACATCGCCACTCGCGCCATCCACGCCGGCCAGGAGCCCGACCCGACCACCGGTGCGGTCGTCACGCCGATCTTCGCCACCTCCACTTTCAAGCAGGATGGCGTGTTGGGCCTCAGGGGAGGCCACGACTACTCCCGCTCCATCAACCCCACTCGCACCAGCTTCGACGAGCAGCTCGCCGCCGTGGAAGGCGGCAAGTACGCGCTGAGCTTCTCCTCGGGCTTGGCCGCCATCGACGTGCTGCTGCGCTCCACCATCAAGCCCGGCGACAACATCCTGCTCGGCAACGATGTGTACGGCGGCACCTACCGCCTGCTCTCCAAGGTGTTCGTGCCGTGGGGTGTGGGCCTCGACGTGGTGAACATCACCGATCTGAAAGCCGTGGAAACCGCATTGGCCTCCAAGCACTACCAGTATGTGTGGGTCGAGACCCCGTCCAACCCGCTGCTCAACATCACCGACATCGCGGCCACCACCGAAGTCGCCCACAAGTACGGCACCAAGGTCGCTGTCGACAACACCTTCGCCTCGCCCGCCCTTCAGCACCCGCTGGCCGATGGCGCCGATGTGGTGGTCTACTCCACCACCAAGTACATCGGCGGCCACTCCGACGTGGTCGGCGGTGCCGTGGTGGTCAACGATGAGGAGACCCGCGAGAAGGTCGCCTTCCTGCAGAACGCCGCCGGCGCAGTGCCCTCCCCGTTCGACTCCTGGCTGGACATCCGCGGCCTGAAGACCCTGGATCTGCGCGTCAAGCGCCACAGTGCCAACGCCCTGAAGGTGGCCGAATGGCTCGAATCCCAGCCCTCTGATGTGATTGAGCGCGTCTGGTACCCGGGCCTCGAGTCCCACCCGGGTCATGAAATCGCCGCCCGCCAGATGCACGGCGGCTTCGGCGGCATCGTCTCCGTGCAGCTCGCGGCCGGCGCCGAGGCGGCCAAGCACTTCGTGGACCACACGCAGATCTTCACACTGGCCGAATCGCTCGGCGGTGTGGAAAGCCTCATCGAGGTGCCCGCCGCCATGACCCACGCCTCCGTGGCCGGCACCACCCTGCAGGTGCCCGCCAACCTGGTGCGCATTTCGGTCGGTATCGAGAACGCCGACGACCTTATCGCCGATCTCAAGCAGGCGTTGGATCGTATCTGACCGTACTGACGGTACTGGTGGCACCGTATTGACGGTGCCACCACGCTTATCGGCGGACTCGCTATCGATTGGTACCTACAAAAAATCCCCGGCCCACAAGGGTCGGGGATTTTCCGTTATCGATTAAACATATTGAATCAGCTGGCGTTGCCGCCCTGCCATCCAGTGGCATCCGCACCAGCCGGGCGCAACGTCTGACCGGAAGTCGGTGTGGTGCCATCAACGACCACACGAGTGCCGATGGTGGCAAAGTCGTACATCCACTTGGCATCGGCCACCTGCATGTTGATGCAGCCGTGCGAGCCTGGGATACCCTGCTGCACATAGATGGGGTGCTCGCCCCACATGTATGCAGGAACACCGTGCAGAGCCTCGCCGCCGTTATAGTAGGAAACCCACGGCGTGCCTGGCTGGTTGTAGCCTTCGCCAACCATGGTCTGCGATTCGTACTTGAGATACACGTAGAACGTGCCGGTATCGGACAGCATGGAACCATCGGCGGTGGGCTTGCCAGAAGCGATGTTGAACTTCTTGACCACCGTGGTGCCCTGATATGCAGTGGCAGTCTGGTTCGTCAGATCAACATGAACCCACTTATCGCCATTTGCCGTATCGAAGTTATGAGGCACCTCGACCTGCTTGACATCATACGGGCTGTCTTTCACAGCCACAGTGGAATCAGTGGACTGGTTCTGCTCGATGGCGGTAGCCAGACGTTCGGGGGCGTCCCCGGCGCCAGTCACTTCAATACCATCCACGCCGAGTGTCTTATCGGCACCAATTTCCACGCCGCCTTCGTCTTTCGGCGTGATGTAGACCTCGCGTGTCACCTTGGGAACAGTCAGTTCTTTGGTTACGCTGTCACTGGTGACGTACTTGGTGATGGCATCGCGGTCGACTACCAGACTCATGGTGCCACCCGCCTTATTCACCGTGGGCTTGAGGAATGAGGCAATGGTATCGGCCGGGATGGTGACGCTCTTGTTCACGCCGTTGTCCACGGTCAGTTTGAGTCCAAGCTTGGCATTGGCGTCAAACTGTGTTTGCTGTGCGCTCGCGTCATCAATCGGATTCTTTGCAGTCTGTAGCTTGACCGGCACCGTCGCATTTTCGCCCGGGGTCGCGACGGCCTCCTTGACTGCAGCATTGACAACATTGATATCCGGGCCCTTGCCATCCTGACCCGCGGTGTAATCGAACTGCTTGGTGCTCTTGTTGTAGACAACGGTGGCAATCTGCGCTCGGTCGGCCTCATCGACCAGGCCGGCGGTGACGAATTGTTCGGCAGTCTCTTTGTCCCTGGTGGCGGTCAGAGCGATATGCGGCTGATCGAAAATATTGAGCTTGGCCACGTCGCCGGTCTTCGCGTTCAACAGCGCATCCACGGTTTTATCCGTGTCGACGGTGACGCCAAGGTCCTTCAGCGAGGCTTTGACGCTGTTGCCTTCGGCGGTGAACGTCACCGTGGTGTTATTCAGCCGCTGCTTCACAGTATTCGCAAGTTCTTCGCGGGTCTGGCCCATGACAGAGACATTGCCCAAATGAACACCGGGCGCAGCCTTGTCTTGGAAGTACCAACGTCCGACGAAGAAATAGGCTATTAATGCGGCAAGCAACACTGCAAATATGGTTATGATGGCAATCCGTGCGGCCTTGCCATGTGATTTAGCGGTGGTAGATGCCATAACATGTTCACCCACATAGGCTGTATTATCGGCATGGTTATTGGTGCCATTGTCACTTTGCTGTGGTGTGGCGGTACCTGAATCCGCGGCTGCGAACAGCCCATCGGTGGCCACAGGCTGCAGCACCGCCGTCTCCTGATCGTCAGGAGAGGAGAAGGAAAATGTATCGTTGGCCATCAAAATGCCCCGTCTTAGTTCTCTCAAAGCGGCATATCGTGCGATATGCCGGGAATAACGTTCCTTGACGCATAATAATACGGAAGGGCTACGTACATCGTTGCGAGGTATTCCGTTATACGCTGAAATCCAGCCGCGGTCGGCCTACACTGGTCGTTTATGACAGCACATCAGGCGGCGCTGGAGGCGCTCACACGATACTTCGGCTATGACTCGTTTAGGCCCGGACAGCAAGGAATTGTCGAGGCTTTGCTTGCCGGACGCGATGTCTTGGGCGTGATGCCCACCGGCGCAGGCAAGTCCGTGTGCTACCAGATTCCCGCCGCGCTCAGCCCGGGTATGACTTTGGTCATATCTCCCTTGATTTCCCTGATGCGCGACCAGGTCGATGCGCTGAACGACCTCGGTCTGCCGGCCGCGTTCATCAATACCACTCAAACTCCCGACGAGCAGGCGATGGTGTTCGCCCAAGCCGCCGCCGGGCAGATCAAACTGCTGTACGTGGCCCCGGAACGCTTGGAAACCGGGCGATTCCGCGACTTTGCCGCCCGTACGCCGATCTCGCTGATCGCCGTGGACGAAGCCCACTGCGTCTCCCAGTGGGGTCAGGACTTCCGCTCGTCGTACTTAGGTATCGGCGATTTCATCGCCGGGCTGCCGCAGCGTCCACCGGTGGGTGCGTTCACCGCCACCGCCACCGAACGGGTGCGCCGGGACATCGTGGGACTGCTGGGATTGCGGAATCCGGCCGTCACCGTTACCGGATTCGACCGGCCGAACCTGTATTTTGATGTGGCCAAACTGGAAACCAAATACAAGGCCGCATGGGTGGCGCGGTATGTGGCCGACCATCCGGACGAATCCGGCATCGTCTACTGCGCCACCCGCAAGACCACCGAAGCGCTCACCGACACGCTGAACCAGATGGGGCATCCGGCCGTTGCCTACCATGGCGGCATGTCGCCGGACGCGCGTGAGGCGGCCCAGCGCGACTTCATCACCGACAAGGTGCCGGTGGTCGTGGCCACCAACGCTTTCGGCATGGGCATCGATAAGTCCAACGTGCGTTACGTCATCCACCACAATCTGCCCGAATCCATTGAGGCCTACTATCAGGAGGCCGGCCGCGCGGGCCGTGACGGCGAGCCCAGCCGATGCACGCTGCTGTGGAATGAGTCAGACATCGTCACCCGGCGTCGGTTGCTGGATAACGATTATGAGAACGAACGATTGACTCCCGAAGAGCAGGAAATCGTTCGCCAGTCCAAGCGCCGGCTGCTGGACGGTATGGTCGGCTACTGCCGCACCACCGACTGCCTGCACCGGTATATGACCCGGTATTTCGGTCAGGAATTGTCGCCGAATGCTGGTTCCACGGCGGGTGAAGACATTGCGGCGGACTCTTCGCAGTCCGGCAAATGCGGTGCCTGCTCGAACTGCGAAAGCACGTTCGAGACCATCGACGTGACCCGCGTGGCGCAGGCGATCAGCCGGTGCGTGCATGACGTGGGGCAGCGCGTCGGTTCCGGCAAGATCGTCAAGATCCTGCGCGGTTCGCGGGCACAGGATCTGGCATGGCTGAACCCGGAGCGGATGCCCACCTTCGGCATGCTCAAGGACGTGAACGAGGCTCGCGTGCGCGACGTGTTGAGCCAGATGGCCACGGACGGGTACCTGTCAATCGCCGAAGGGCGTATGCCAATCGTCATGTTCGGTGCGCGGGCGGCCGAAACCGCCGCTCCCGACTTCCACTATGAGATCAAACGGGTGGAACGCAAGTCGGAGGCGGCCGGTTCCGGTCGGAGCGGGGGAGTGGCTGATACTGCCGATTCCGCCAATGTTCCCGGCGATGCGCTGGGCTCGTATATCCCGGACGATGACGAGGAATCGCTGTTCCAGAAGCTACGCGAACTGCGACGCACCATCGCCCAGGAAATCGGCAAGCCGCCGTACATCGTGTTCTCCGACAAGACCTTGCGCGACATGGCCCGCATCAAGCCGGTTACCAACGCGCAATTTCTGGCGGTCAACGGCGTCGGTCAACACAAGCTCGACCTCTACGGCCAGCGCTTCATGCAAGCCATCGCCTCGTTCAATGCCGGGAGTGCGTCATAACAATCTCCTATAGCGAACTGCGGAGTATTTGCGGGCGTTCTTGGGCTGGCTCGACTACGATGACTGTTCGATGCTTCATGACCGAACACTCGGCAAGTAGAAAGGCAACAGCATGGCAGAAGAAACGGCCGAAAAGCCCGTCGTCGAATCATTCCAGCTTGATCACACCAAGGTCAAGGCGCCGTACGTGCGTTACATCGACACCGAAACGGGCCCTCACGGCGACGTGATCTCCAACTATGATCTGCGCCTGACCCAACCGAACAAGCAGGCCATCCCCACCGGCGGCCTGCACACCATCGAACACACCATCGCCGTTCTGCTGCGCGAACGTATCCCGGGCTACATCGACTGCTCGCCGTTCGGCTGCCGCACCGGCTTCCACCTGCTGACCTGGGGCACCCACCCCACCGAGGAAGTGGCCAAGGCCCTGAAGGAATCGTTGGAGTTCATCGCGTACAAGGCCACGTGGGATGACGTGCCCGCCACCACCGAGAAGAGCTGCGGCAACTATCGCGACCACAGCCTGTTCACCGCCAAGGAATGGGCCAAGCAGATCCTTGAGGAAGGCATCAGCTCCGACCCGTTCGAGCGCAAGGTCGTCTGATTCGTCTGATTCGATTCAATTCTGATTCGGCTCCCGCTGGCGGGAGCCGGGGGCGAAGCCGACTGAGGGTGGCTGTCCTCAACTCGGCTGGACTGTCCGGCTCCTGCGGACGGGAGTCATTGTTTATTAGTGTCCGTCATGCAACGCGGACGGGATTTCTTGTGCCTACGGCATGGTAGGTTGGCCGTCAGTTAGTCGCCGGTCACCGTGCCGGCAACCCGGCATGTCGGAGAGGTGAGAAGTGACTCAGTCGAACGCTGCAAACAAGGCGACAGGCCGCCGTTTCCGCCACGCCACCATGCGCGATCTGCCGCAGATGCATAAAATCTACGCACGCGCACGCGCGTTGATGGCCGCCAACGGCAACCCCACCCAGTGGGGCAACGAATTTCCGCGTGAATCGGTGATTGAGGACGACATCGCCAACCAGCGTACGATGCTGCTGGTCGACACCTGCAATGGCCACGAACGCATTCTGGCCCAGTTCGCCCTGTGCCCGGGCAAGGATCCGACCTACGCCAAAATCGACGGCGCCTGGCTGGACAACGACACCTATGTGACCATCCATCGCATCGCCGCATCCGGTCTGGTGCGCCACGCGGCCCGCGACTGCATCAGGTGGGCCCTGAAGCACTACGGCAACGTGCGCGCCGACACCCACCCCAATAACAAGGCCATGCAGCACGTGCTCGAAAGCTCCGGCTTCGCCCGTTGCGGCCTGATCCAGCTGCTCGACCGGCCGGTCGACACCACCAGAATCGCCTATCAGCGCCACGAGTGGTGAGTGTGGCTGTCGCCAGCGTGTTCGGTTCCGCGGTGGAGCTGGTCAGGTAAGGTCCACGTCGTCGCGCACGTACGGTCCGTCGGCCGCCCGTTCAAACTCGTGCATATCGCAAAAACCGTACGCTGAAAGTAACTCAGCGTACGGTTTTCACGAAAGCAGCCATCGGCTATCGGTCAGCCGATAGACCTCAGTCCTCAGTCCTCAGTCGCAGCGACCTTGGCGTCAGCCCCGGCCTTCTGCTCAAGGCCGAGCTTGGAGCGCTTGCGGCTGTAGCCGAAGTACACGATCAGGCCCAGACCGAACCAGACGGCGAAACGCACCCAGGTCTCCCAGTTGAGACCGGCGATGAGCACGAAGCAGAATACGATGGCCAGAATCGGGGTGACCGGCACGCCCGGCGCGCGGAAGCCGCGGGGCGCATTCGGCTGGGTCTTGCGCATCCATAGAATACCGGCCGACACGATGATGAACGCGGACAGCGTACCGATGTTCACCAGCTCGAACAGCACGTTGATGTTGATGAAGCCGCCGGCGAACGCGGTCAGCAGACCGAAGAACCAGGTGCCCTTGAACGGGGTACGGTACTTCTCGTGCACGTGGCCGAAGAACTTCGGGAACAGGCCGTCACGGCTCATGGCGTAGCAGATACGGGATTGGCCGTACAGCTGCACGAGCATCACCGTGGTCATGCCGATGAGGGCGCCCAGGTTCACGATCACCGCGAGCCAGTTCATGCCGGTCTCCAGAATCACGCCGGCCACCGGGGCGTCGATGTACTTGGCGAACTCCTTGTAGGGCACCACGCCGGTCATGATCAGGGTCATGATGACGTAGAGCACGGTGGAAACGGCCAGGGACAGCAGAATGCCGCGCGGCAGCGTCTTGTTCGGGTTGATGGTCTCCTCAGCGGAAGAGGACACGGCATCGAAGCCGATGAAGCTGAAGAACACGATGGAAGCGGCCGGCACGATGCCGTACGGCTGGGTGGAGCCGGGCTGGAAAGTGTAGATGCCGTACGGGGAGAACGGCTGCCAGTTGGACGGCTTGACATACCACACGGCGCACACGATGAACAGCACGATGATGGCGAGCTTGATGAGCACCATCACGTCATTGGTGCGCTTGGTCTGGTTGATGCCGATGGAGAGCACCCACGTGATGATGAGCACGATGACGAAACCGGGCAGGTTGAAGTAGGTGGTGACGTCCGGGTTGGTGCCGTAGGCGGCGGTCAGCTCGACCGGCAGGTGCAGGCCGAAGCCTTCCAGCAGTTTGTTGAAGTAGCCCGACCAGCCGGCGGACACTGTGGCCGCCTGCAGGGCGTACTCCAGAATCAGATCCCAGCCGATCACGAAGGCGATGAGCTCGCCGAACGCCAGATAGGCATAGGAGTAGGCCGAGCCGGACACCGGGGCCATGGCGGCGAACTCGGCGTAGCACAGACCGGCAAAACCGCAGCAGACGGCGGCCAGCAGGAACGATACGGACAGGGCCGGGCCGGCGGTCAGCGCGCCCTTGCCAGTGAGCACGAAGATACCGGTGCCGATGATCGCGCCGATGCCGAGCATCGTCAGATCGAAGGTGCGCATCGTGCGCTTGAGGGGAGTGGATTCGGCGACAAGCTGATCCACGCTTTTCTTACGAAACAGATCCATGTTCTTCTCTCATGAAATCTAGGATTATGGGGCTGAACCGGACGGATTTCCGGGATCCCGGCACGCCTCAACGCCGGGAATCAAAGGCGGCTTCCGAGAAACCGCATATCGGTCATTAGTGTACGACTGCCGGGCGAAAACAGACGATTGCGACTACACGTCACATTCTCGCGCAACAATAGGTGTCTATGAGCATGAACGCAGCACCTGAAATCGCATTCTCGTCCGAGCAGGGCAAGGCCAACTATGCGGCCGCCCGCCGCCAATACCCCGCACAGGCCATCGTGGACCTCAAAACCATGCGCGACAACATGGCCCACCTGGTCTCCGTGGTCGGCGGGCCCGCTTCCGGCACGGCGGTGATGGGTGTGGTCAAGGCCG